>ENA-ORTL01000131-ORTL01000131.1-human-gut-metagenome-genome-assembly--contig:-NODE-131-length-110265-cov-25.0321_pt1 | contig 110265 bp, 96 predicted proteins | sample MGYA00241916_ERZ509196 | MGnify/ENA primary metagenome ERZ509196 (study PRJEB26280, sample SAMEA2338844) | human gut metagenome | biome: human gut; feature: human-associated habitat; material: faeces...
AGAAAAATAAATCAAAATTTTTTTCATTTCACTATTGACATTTATTAGCTGGACTCAAAATTCAGTTCCGCACTTTTTCCGTCTCTGCCGGGATAAGCCTGCGGAAAAATTCCTCTTACCGTTTCCATATACTCTTCCGGACGGATCAGGGACGGACTGTAATGTGTCAGCCACATTTCTTTTACCCGAGCATCCCGCGCCAGCTCCGCCGCTTCGCGGAAAGTCATATGCTTGTAGCCTTTTGCCTTATCCGCCTTGTCATCCTCTCCGTACATTCCCTCACAGATAAAAAGATCTGACTCTCTGGCATTGCGGAGAATGGATTCCGTTGGTCTGGTATCTGTGGTATACGTAAGTTTGATCCCCTTTCGATCCGGTCCAAGAACCATATCCGGAGTATATACAACTCCATTTTCCTCTATAGTCTGGCCCTTTTGCAGCGGATTCCAGAATTTCAGCGGAATCTCCTGCTCTTTGGCACGTTCAGGAGAAAATTTGCCCTGTCTTAAAATTTCCAGAGTATATCCGTAACAGATGACATTATGATTCACTCTGAAAGCAGTAATTCGATACCCGTTCAGTTCAATAACCTCTTCCGGTTTCGTAATTTCTATAAATCTGATCTCAAAGGGCAGCTCCGGAGCGATCACCCGAAGAGCGTTCACTACCCTCTCCAGGCCTCTGGGGCCGATCAGCGTCAGAGGCTCTGTACGGTCTGCATTTCCCATGGTAAGAAGCAGTCCGGGCAGTCCGCTGATGTGATCTCCATGATAATGGGTAAAGCAGATTACATCAATCGGCTTAAAGCTCCATCCTTTTTCTTTTACAGCAACCTGAGTTCCTTCTCCGCAATCGATCAGCAGACTGCTTCCATTGTACCTGGTCATCAGAGCAGTCAGCCATCTTCTCGGAAGAGGCATCATCCCTCCGGTTCCTACTAAACAAACATCTAACATAGTTTACCTCTTTTATTCTGAAAAGACTTCTGCAAAATACCTTCTGCTGTTATCTTCACATTTTCTCTACTGGCAAAGTGTAACACAATCAGAACCTCAAAACAAGGCAAAAATCCCCTTCTGTCACAGTGTCATCGCAGTGGAAGGCTGAGTTCTGCAACAAACTCCTCTCCGGTTTTCCCACATAAAAGACTTCCTCCGTGAAGCTCTGCAATCTTTGCAGCGCTTTTCAGTCCGATCCCGCTTCCTACAGTCTGCTTCTCTTTTCCCATACCGTTGGACATTACTGTTTTCAGCGTCTTTCCTTCCACATACACCTGAATATCTGTTGTTCTGGTTCTGTCCCCATAACGCTCAATATTGGAACCAAGATTCCAGATCAGACGTCTGATCAGAAAGGGATTTGCTTTCCATACGGCTTCCGGCAGTTCCCCCTGGCTAAAAGAAACCGGAATCCCCTGAACAGACAGTTCTTCTGCCATTTCCTTTACCATTTCTGCAAACATTGACGGGTTCCAGGTCTGCATAATAATTTCTCCTGTATTCTCAAATACAAGAGCATACTCAAACATTTTATCTGACAGGTTCCTTATCTCTTCTGTTTTTTCCAGGCATTTCTGAATATACGCAGGGTAATCTTCTGCCCTGCCTTTTTTTCTGTGGAGAATCTCCAGATATCCGTTAAGGGCAGTCAGAGGCGTTCTGAGATCATGAGAAACTGCCCTGATCAGCTCCTGATTGTCCCTGTGAACTTTCCGCTCATTTTCCATACTGTTTTTCAGCGTCAGTCTCATGTTGTCCAGTTCTACAGCCAGGGCGGAAATTTCATCATGCCCCTTTACAGTTACTCTGTGCTCCATGTCCCCCTGCCCGATCACTGTAATCTCAGCACGCAGGTTTCCCAGATATTTCATTCTCCTGTGAGCAAAAATAAGCAGCGGCAAAAAAACTGCCATTCCATCTGCAGCTGCAACCATCAGATAATATAACGAAAAAAATTTAAGAGACTGGTAACTCATAATCTGTACCCGGGCAGTTCCATCCTGAAATTCAATTTCTGTTTCTACAGGCGTCTCCATCCCCTGGGCGGCTATATCGCTGTCTGACCATACCCAGCTGCCCCAGAAAGGACTGTCTAAGACTTCTGGAAAAAAGCCTTCCTGATATTGTCCGTCCTCATCATAAATTCCAAGCCATGTATAAATATCTGCCTTTTCTTCAAATACCGGCATATAAATCTCCGGCTGATCCATTCTGTAGGAGGGCGCCGTCTCTTTAAGCCAGTCCATATATTCTTCCCGGGAATCTGTGAATATTTCATGTTCCAGAACCCAGCCGTAAGCTGCAAATCTTCTGCTTACAAAAAACATGGTAGCCAGAACAGCAACTGTAAAACTTGTCAGAAAAAGCAGCATAAGCTCCTGTGTCAGCTTCCGCTCTCTTTCATTTCTTTTTTTCTTAATCACAGCGGTATCCCCTTCCCCATATGGTACGGATAATTCTTGGCTTTCCGGGATCATCTTCTATTTTTGATCTCAGATTCCGGATGTGTACCATAACAATATTTGCCGCCCCGTAATAATAAGTTTCTTCCCATACCGCCTCATACAGGTGTTCCACAGAAAAAATCTGCTTTCTGTGCTTCATAAGGGTACAGAGAATGGAAAACTCCGTATCTGTCAGAGAAATCTCTTTTCCGTTTTTCCATACAGTTCCGGCTTCCGGATACACTTCCAAAGCTCCGCTGCATATTTTTTCTTCCTGTGTTCTCCGGCCGCTGCCCTGATATACATGATAGCGCCGCACCAGGGCTTTTACTCTGCTGATCAGCTCCTGATAGGAAAACGGCTTGGGAAGATAGTCGTCTCCGCCGCTGGAAAATCCCATGATCTTATCTTCCACCTGAGTTCTTGCGCTGAGAAACAGGATTGGGACATTTGATTTTTTCCGGATCTCCATACAGGTCTGATACCCGTTTAATCCCGGCATCATCACATCCAGCAGAATCAGATCATAAGCTCCATGTTCTATTTTATCCAGAGCTTCCTTTCCGTCTCCTGCTTCATCCACAGTAAATCCTTCCCCCTGCAGAAGTACCATAGCCACCTCCCGGATTTCAGGGTTATCGTCCACAATCAAAATTTCCGGTTCTTCCATTATCTTTCTCCTTTTGCGTTTGGAAATACTGCTGCCGCATTTTTCCACAAAATATTATACTACGATCTTTAAACTCTATGTTTGCATCATTCGCCTCGTTAAGTGACCGGGTATCAGGAATTTTGCATATATATGACAAAACGCCTCGCAGAATACTGTCGTATAAACAATAACCATTCTATCTCCGAATTCACTCTGTATCTTCGTCCCGGCTTCATTAAGCGTTCATATTATATCATGTTTTTCGGGCTTCAATGTGATTCTTAATAATTCTTCAGATTTATGCAACAGGTTTCTTAAGATATAAAATGTATATTTTCGTTATCATTTCATATACTCTACTTCATTTGAAAGGAGCCCGCTTTTATGGAACATCTTATTAACCGGAAGTCCACTTCCTTCTCTCATCCCCGGAAAAATACTCAGGTCTTTTTCCCTGTTACTGCACTGCATTTTATTTTACTTACCACAGCAGTACTTATATTTGTGTATTTTTCCGTTCCGGAAGGAAAGCTTTTCGGCTCAGAAACAGACTGGTACTGCCAGCATGTAACGCTTGTGGATACTATGCGCAGACAGTTTTATGCAACAGGAGATCTGTTTCCGAACTGGATTTCTCTTGGAAGCGGGACAAATTTTTATGCACTTTCCTACTACGGATTTCTGCGCCCGGACGTTCTGGTCAGTTATCTTCTTCCTTCTGTTCCTGTGGAAACTGTAATTCAGTTTTATGCGGTAACAGAAATGGCTGCCGGCGCCTGCCTTCTTTACTGGTGGCTTTTTCATAAATCCCTGGACAGGCTTTATTGTCTTACCGGAGGATTTCTTTATCTCACAGCCGGCTGTATGTTCCAGGCTCACAGGCAGATCATGTTTGTAAACTATCTTCCGTTTCTGATTCTTGCCCTTATATACACAGACAGACTGTCCGAAATTCATACCGGAGTTTACGCAAAAACATTCCCCCTTCATCCCGGACTTGCTGTAAGCTTTTTTATGATATCTGTTCACAGTTTTTATTTTCTGCCCTCCTGCCTTGTCTGCTGTTCCCTGTATCTTCTCTGTACAGGCAAAAACAGACTGCACACATGGAAAATCTGGCTGATTTCTGTTATTACAGGTCTTTGTCTTGCAGCTGTCCACCTTCTTCCTACAGCGCTTGTGATCCTGGAAAATAAAAAAGACGTACAGCCCGCTTCTCTGTGGCAGATCTTTACAGTAAATCCCTCCATGAATACTTTACTTTACAGCTCCTACGGCTGTGGACTCACCCTTCTGGTCCTTTACTGTGTAATGTTATCTCTGGGCTGCAGCAAAACAAAAAAACTGGCCTTTGCGCTTCTTATCCTGTGTTTCAGTCAGCTTTGCTGCTGGCTTCTGAACGGAACCCTTTATCTTCGCCCCAAAGCTCTTATTCCCTTTCTTCCACTGTTTCTGCTGCTTACAGCCCGTACTCTCAGTCTTCTTCAGCAGAAAAAGCTGAAACACCGCTTTCTGCCGGCAGCCTTTTGTGCCATACCTGCACTGGTTCAGATATTTTTTCTTCATCATCCACAGTGGAAGCTGATCCTGGCAGATATACTTGTGCTGCTTTTTTATTCACTGTTGCCGAAATCAGAAATTGTTTTAAAGAAAAAATTTCATTTCAGAGAAAAAAACAGCTCTTCCAAAACAGGAGTATCCTCTTCCCTTTTACAGGCTTATCCCGCAAAAAACCACATAGTCTGCGTCTTTCTCTGTATTATACCTGCTCTTTTATTTGTCAGCACTGCCAAAACAGAAAAATTCGCTGCTTCCTCTGTAAAATCCAGAGAAATCTTTACCCGTCAGGAACTGAAGGAGGTCTGTTCCGAACCCGGAAACGCTGTAGATATTTTTACTGCCCCCATGACAAACAGCAACTACGCTCCTTTGGAAAACCAACGCCGTACAACCATGTATTCTTCTGTTTCCAACACCGCCTACAACCATCTGTTTTATGACATTCTGAAAATGCCGGTCAGCACCAGAAACCGTGTTTCCATGAACGCTGCTCCCAATCCGTTTCAGGAATATCTGATGGGCATCCGATATATACAGACCACTGAAAACCGGCTTCCTGCAGGATATGTCCCCCGCCTCCAAAAGGAAAATATGGTTCTGGCAGAAAATTCCAATGTACTGCCCGTTGCTTACGGAACCTCAGCTCTTATGAGTGAAGCAGATTATGATACGCTTGATTACCCTTATAATCTGGATACCCTTACCAACCGGACCATCGTTCCGGAAACTGCCGGCACCGGGAAATCAGACTATACTTCTCAGATAAAAGAATATACTCTTCCACAGGATTTTATGAAACGTTCCTCAGAATACCTGGCAGAAACCGTATCCCGCAGTCTCCCTTCTGTCCTGAAAGATCAGATTCTGCTTCTGTCTTTTGATGTGGACTATGAGGGAACCAGGGATATTGACATAACTATTAACGGCATCCGAAACAGGCTTTCCGGTTCCTCCGCCCCTTATCCCAACCAGAATCACACGTTCACCTATATGCTTTCTGCCAATACACCTTTAAAAACTCTCGAGATTGCTTTCTCAGAGGGAAATTATAAAATAAACAATCTCCGCGGATTCACTTTGCCGATTTCCACTATTGCTCATCCTGATATCACGCCATTTACGCCCTGCTCAGAAAACGAAAAGGCGCTTCTCCAGGGCAGTATTACCATGAAGGAGGACGGATACTTTGTAACCTCCTTTGCCTTTTCCAACGGATATGAGATTCTGGTAGACGGACGCCCTGCAGATCCGGTTATGGTAAACAAAGGATTTACAGGTTTTCCCATAAAAAAAGGGACGCATGAAATTATTGTCACTTTCCATGCGCCCGGTAAACGGATCGGTATTCTGTTCAGTTTTGCTGCCGCAATCCTTCTTCTGACAAAGTTATCTACATCTCTTTTGTCATCAGCACTGCGTTTTCCACAGGATTCTCATAATAATTCCTGCGAAGTCCGTCCTCTTTAAATCCAAGTCTCTGATAAAGCCGTCTGGCGGTTTCGTTTCCCTGGCGGACCTCCAGATGGACAAGCTTTATCCCCTGCATTTCCGCCATGCGGAGCATACTGTCCACAAGAAACTGTCCAATTCCCTCTTTCTGACGGTCCGAGCGTACTGCCACATTAAGGATATCTCCCTCATCCAGCACAGTCATCATACTGCAGTAGCCGAGAATACGTTCTTTTTCTTCCACCACAAAAAACATGGTGTCTTTTTTCATCAGATAAGTAAGAAAGCCTTCCTTTGTCCACGGTACAGAAAAAAGGTTCTGTTCGATATCCACAACCTGATCCAGATCTTCCACAAGCATTTCACGAAATGTCATTGTGCAGCCTCCTGATTTTTCACTTTTTCCCGTTCTGCCCGCTCTCTTTCCGCCTGAGAAACGCGAAGGTAGTCCGGAACATGCTCCTCTGCGGTTTCATATCTTCCCTCTTCGTAATATACAAGTCCCAGAGAAGCCACTGCTGCCGCTCTCTGTCTGTTTACATGAGCAGGAGCAAAGCTGAAAGCTGCCTGAAGCTTTTCCTGGATCAGTTTTCTGAATACAGGCACACCGTCCCCCAAAAAGGTAACTCTTTCCCCATACTGTTCAAGCTTTGCAAGAAGGTCCTCAATGGGCACAGCCATCTGGTCCTCCACTGTCTCAAGCCTGTGGTCTTTAAAACGATAAATTCCTGTATATACCTGATTTCTTCTGGCATCCATGATCGGACAGATCAGGCCTTGTGTGTCATAAAGATTATAAGCCAGAGCTTCTACCGTAGGCACACTGATCAATGGCTTTTTAAGCGCAAGCCCCAGCCCTTTGGCCGTAGCAGAGCCAATACGGAGCCCGGTAAAAGAGCCCGGACCACCGGCAACGGCAATAGCATCAACCGTATCCAGGTCAAGCTCTGTCATCTTTGCCACCTCATCCAGCATGGGAAGCAGAGTCTGAGAATGTGTTTTTTTATAATTCACTGTATATTCTGCAGTCAGAATTTCGTCTTCAACAACAGCTACGGAAGCTACGATTCCCGAACTGTCCAAACCTAAAATTTTCATATTTTATTCAACCTCCTGTACAGTGATCCTGCGGTAATCAAATCCCTGTGTCAGATCCTTTTCTATGGTGATCTCAATCCGTTTTTCCGGAAGGATGTCTCTGATCAGCTCCGCCCACTCAATCAGACAGATTCCCTCTCCGAAAAAATAATCGTCGTAACCGATCTCTTCCATTTCTTCAATATCACCGATACGGTACACATCAAAATGATAAAAAGGCAGACGGCCTTCCTCATAGACCTGCACGATCGTAAATGTAGGACTGCTGACAGGCTCTGTGATGCCAAGCCCCGCTGCCACTCCCTGGGTAAAAACAGTCTTTCCCACACCGAGATCTCCGTTCAGGGTATATACCTGTCCCGGCTTTGCTGCTTCACCGATTTTTTTTCCTAATTCAAACGTCTCCTCCGGACTTCTGGTTTCTATTATCATGGCTCCGCCTTCCCAAACAAATTCCGGCTACTGATCACTTCGTTCCCGGCGGCTTTCATGCCGGATAAACAATTATCACCTGACTGATTCAGCAGTTCCGGTCTTTTACTTATTTCTTGCAGAATTGTTCTTTGCATATTATAATAGAGCAAACAGAGAAAAACAATACTTTTCGCAAAAGGAGAATAAAACTATGGCAAATCCAGTTGTAACAATCACCATGGAAAACGGTGATGTAATGAAAGCAGAGCTTTATCCGGAGGTTGCTCCCAATACGGTAAATAACTTTATCAGTCTTGTAAAAAAAGGATTTTATGACGGTCTGATCTTCCACCGTGTCATCAACGGCTTCATGATCCAGGGCGGCTGCCCGGACGGAACCGGCATGGGCGGTCCGGGATACAGCATTAAAGGCGAATTCGCTCAGAACGGCGTTGCAAACGACCTTGCACACACTCCCGGTGTTCTTTCCATGGCAAGAGCCATGCATCCAAACTCCGGCGGAAGCCAGTTCTTTATCATGCACAAGGCTGCTCCTCATCTTGATGGAAGCTACGCTGCCTTCGGCAAGATCACAGAGGGTATGGATGTTGTAAACCGCATTGCAGAAGAGGATACCGACTACAGTGACAGACCCCTTGACGATCAGGTAATGAAAACAGTAACTGTGGAAACCTTTGGCGTGGATTATCCGGAACCGGAGAAATGCTGATTCAGTTTTCGGGAATAGTATGTAATAAAATCGTACTGAAAAAAGATTCACTGAATGGCTGACAGACAGCCTGTAACCAGAGAATAGCTGAAAAAGTTATTCTCTGGTTTTTTTCTTACCCGTCAGATGATATTCATACAGTCAGAAACAGCGCTGCTGTCATTGTTCAAAGGTCAGCACTTCCCCATCCAGAACTGCAAAATACATTTCTCTGTCTTTTTCCATTTTTGCTCTTCCGTTTGTGCTTTCCGTAATGGCTTTCTGTACCTCATCCACATCCTGAAACGGAATCAGAAGCTCCAGGATTACCCGGTCTGTATATTCGCTGTTCAGAACAGGCAGGCTCCTCTCGCCTGCAATATACTGAAGCTTTCCCACTCCTGTATAATCCGTGGTTACTCTGAGACAGATTCCTTTTTTCTTCTCAATAATACGGCTGGCTGCAAGACCTTCCTGAACCGCCCTGGAATAAGCCCGGACAAGTCCTCCTGTTCCCAGCAGAACTCCCCCGAAATATCTTGTTACAACCACTGCCACATTATAAATATCTTCTCCCAGGATCACATCCAGCATAGGACGTCCTGCCGTTCCGGAGGGCTCCCCATCGTCGCTGCATCTGGTATATTCCCTGTTTAATCCCACCGAATACACAAAGCAGTTATGCCTTGCATCCCAGTATTTTTTTTTCATTTCTTCCAGAAATGCCAGGGCTTCCTCCTCAGTTTTTACCGGGCGCACAGTTGCTATAAATCTGGACTTTTTTTCTGTGATCTCGCCACAGCCGCCCTCTAATATGGTCTTGTATGTTTCCAGCATAAATCTTGTCTCCTGTTTTTATATTTACTTTCTGTTTTTTCTGTTCAGGATTTCTGTTTTTCCACAGCCTTGATCTGATCCAGATTATACTTTTCCACCTCGCTGAGAACAGAATCCTCTATTTTATCAAACTCTTCCGGCGAATACTGATTCCCATTACCGGATTCCATCAAATATCCAGGCAATGTCCTCACCACAGTCATCGTTTTTCTTACGGAGCATAAACGGTTCCTATTGCGCCGCGTAAGTCCATACCTGAAGTACCTGAGGTGCCACCGTATTGTAATCCCATTTCTTTCTGCTGTTGGCTTTGCTGAAAGGATCGTTAATTGTAAGCATTCCGTCAGAAATCCCCCGGATCACAATAAAATGACCTTCATCGGTAAAATCCCCGGGGCCCACGGCGCAGATGATCAGCCCCCCGTTGTCCACTGTCTCTTCCATTTGGCGGAGATCCGCAGAAGGGAACTGATTAACTGTAATTCCATACTCCCTGGCAATATCCCCCATAAAAAGCCATGAGGTTCCCACCCCTTCCACATAATAACCGTCCTCCATAGCCCGCTGCGCCAGCATATCAGGAGTAAGACTTTTATCTCCTGTCAGACTGTAAAGCACCATGGAGAGACAGGTGGGCCCGCATCCGGAAATCCCTACATTGGACTGTCCGTAAGGCACATAGCCCCAGCGTTTGTCCCACTGGATAAAAAGCGGAACCTTTTCCGGCAGCTCTGATTCCCGGATTCCTCCGAATGCTTTTTGCTCCGTGTCCGGATATGCAGCTACAAAATCCGCAATCTCAGGATTTCGCCTCAAAGCATCCAGAAAGCTTGACGGATATTTTGACGGTTCTGCAAAAATCTTCTCTTCCACGCTCAGGGGAGAAGTATCTTCTTTGTCACTTTGAGCCTGATCCGTAGTTTTCCCTTCTACGATCACTGCTGTGGGAATGACTGTTGTCTCCCTCAGCTTCCATCTATCATTTTCCCTCATCAGAAAGTTTCCGGCCGCCAGAAATACAAACAGAGAAACTGTCATAAGGATTCTTCTGTTTTTCTCCTTTATTCTGGCCTCTGTAGCCGGACTTCTGGGACGGTCAGATGCTGGATGATCTGCTGTTTTCTTTTGTTCCACAGTATAGCCTCCCTTATCCGGTTCTTCTCTTATTTTTTCAGACCCGAAAACGGTATTTTTTTCAATTCTCTATGAGATTATATCATAAAAAAGCCTCTGTACTGTAACCAATTTTACATAAAATTACAATACAGAGACTTTTTTATTACTATTCGCATCCCACTATCCTACGGAATATTTTAGCATATATATACCCGAATTCCGGGACATACAGGACAAAATGCCTTCCATGTTACTGCTCACACGGTATCTCTTTTCAACATATTTTCTTCTCTTCTATGTTCCTCTTAAATCCAATATAAGTAGCTGCAAAATAAATCAAAAACAGAACTGCCACAGCCCCTGCTGCCCCTGCAAAATACAGAATACTGTTCTGGCGGATCCCTGTATAAAAAACAAAGGAATCGCTGATGTACTTCACTATGATCCAGCTGATCACTGCAGAAACCATAAACGGAGTCATATAGTAGATCAAAAGCTGTTTCCGTATTACACTGTGTATTTTTTCCGGACGAAGTCCCAGTTTCCTGAGCGTATCATACCGAAACCGGTATTTTCCGGAGTCTCCAAGCTGCTGGACAGAAAGAACGGTCAGAGCCACACAGAGAAATACCACCGCTGTATAAATACATGCATAGGCCACTACTGTAATAATGAAATTCATAGTATCAAGAATTTCCCCTTTGACAAAATTTTCTGCCATGTATACAAATATTTCATCCGTTCCGTCAGCCCAGTAAAAATCCTCATAAGTCATTCCCGAATTTCCAAGCGTCCTTTTACCATAACTTTCGTCTGCACTGTCCAGAGCATCCAGCGCTCCTGTTTTCATGACTCCGGAGGTCTGAGCCTCCAGAAGGGAATAGTACGGTGTCAGTGTTTCTGCCGCCTGATCGCTGACAATGATCAGATAATCTGATCCGTTTAACCCTGACTGGCAGAATCCTTCCGTGTAAAGCTCTGCTCCCTTCAGTCCTTCTTCGTTTGGAAGAACCAGCGTTTCTTTCAGCGCCTTTTGGGCAGTTTCCTTTACCCTTGTTTTTGCATGGATCAGATAAGTTCCCTCCTCTAAGGAAACCGTCCTGTATCCTGCCGCCTTTCTCAGGTAATTATAATCACTGAGCTTCATGTATGTGTCACAGGAAAAATACGATGGGATCTCTCCCTCTGCTGTCAGATCCTCATATCCTTCTCTTTGAAAGAACGGAAGATTGTCATAAAAGAAATCATTCATATCTGTGTCTCCATCTGTATAAATGGAATAAACATAGACGTCCTCAATTTCTCCAAAATCCTCCAGAAGCTTCTGCTTTTCTTCCAGTAAAGGTCTGTCCTCTGTTTCCGGACTGAACAGCAAAATGTCAAAAGGATTTTCCTGTTCCATCATATTGATCTGATAGTCCATAAACATAAGAGCAATGCTGCTTACAAGAAGAGCCACCGTAAAAAGGACAGTCAGGGTTCCCATAGTAAACTGCATGGTACGGATCTTGGAGGAAAACTGCCTGATCAGAAATACATTGGCGCTCTTGTAGATCTTTCGCCCGCCTTTGTCTGCATACCGGCACACAGTTGCTGCAATTCCTGTGTACAGAAGATATACGGAACCAAAAAGTCCCAGGCACAGAGGAATTCCATTTGCATTGTTGATTCTGTTGTTCCATAAAAGAAGCATAAAAATCAGAATATAGATCACAGCCATAGGAAAAAGAAGCGTTTTTTCAGAAATATGTTTCTGACGGATTTCTTCATTTGCTCTTTCTGCGTTCATCAGTTCTCTGATATTCAGTTTTTTCAGTCTTCTTCCTGCCCGCAAAAGAGCGATCCAGAATATCACCAGATAGATTCCCAGTGTCAGAAGGATATTCCATATGGAAATCTCTGCTTTCAGGTGATATGCCTTATCCATGGTTCCCATAAACATGGACGTAAGCACCTGCTGAAAAAACATACCCGGAAGCAGCCCCAGAACAAAGGCAAAGCCTCCAAGAATCAGGTTTTCTCGAATAAACATGCCTGCCAGACGTCTGCCTGATACACCCAGAAGCAGATAAGTGCCAAATTCCCTGCTGCGCCGGTTTGCCATAAACCGCACAATATATCCCACCAGCCATGCCATGATAAATACAATAAAAAATGCAGCGGCTCCGATCATACTTCCAATAAAAAGTCCGCCGTCCTCACAGAGCTTCAGAATATCCTCTGAAAACATCAGCGAATGAAAGGCAAACATCAAAGCAGATACGGCTGTCAGCGTGGCAATATAAATTCCGTAATCCCGGAAAGACCGGCTGGCATTTCTTCTGGTAAGTGTCCGGAAAATTTCTCCGTACTGTCTGGGAGATCCGTTTTTTTCCCGTCCCGCTTTTCCGGAACTCTTCCGCTGATTTTGCGGCTTTCTCTGTGTTCCTTTTTCTTCCGTTTTACTCACAGGATCCTTCACCTCCTGTCAGAGACAGAACATCCAGGATCTCATTGAGAAATTCTCTCCTGCTCTCCGCGCCTTTTACAAGCTCATGAAAAATCTCCCCGTCCTTTAAAAACAGAATGCGGCTGCAGTAGCTTGCAGAAAACGCATCATGGGTAACCATAAGGATAGTGGCTCCCATTTCATCATTCATGGCAGTAAAGGTTTCCAGAAGCATCTGTGCAGATCTGGAATCCAAAGCCCCTGTAGGCTCGTCTGCCAGTATCAGATCCGGACGATTGATCAGAGCTCTGGCGCAGGCGCATCTCTGCTTCTGTCCCCCGGAGACTTCATAGGGAAAACGATTCCGAAGTTCATAGATTCCCAGCCGCTTCATCACTGCCGATACCTGCTCCTCAATTTTCTTCCTGGAATTTGTGTGAAGGGCCATTGCAAGTACAATATTTTCTTTCAGAGTCAGTGTGTCCAGAAGATTAAAATCCTGAAACACAAATCCAAGATGATCTTTTCTGAAGTCTGCAAGCTTTTTGTCCGGAAGCTCCGTAATATCCATATCACCATAATAAATATGGCCTGCCGTCACCTGGTCAATAGCTGCCAGAAGATTCAGAAGCGTAGTTTTTCCGGAGCCTGACGCGCCCATGATGCCTACAAACTCCCCGTTCTGTACCTGAAAGCTGATGCGGTTGACAGCCTTTGTAAGATTATTTTTATTCCCGTAATATTTTTCAATATCACATACCCGGATTTTTCCACTCATAAGTCTTTTGTCCTTTCCTTTAATGCTGCCATTATATCAGAGCTGTCCGGCTGCTCCTATCGAAGTTCCTTACATAAATCTTACAGTTTTGTCAGATACGTGCTTTTTCCAAAACAGAAGATCACCTTTGTGTACTGGCTCTCCTCTGATTCTATTCTGATGCCAATATCCATTTTTTCACAAAGCTTTCTGCACAGATACAGGCCCATTCCTGTGGACGCCATAAGATTATTTTTATCCGCAGCCCGTCCGTTTACTCCGGTAAAGCCTTTTTCAAATACTCTTCCAAGATCTTTCGGCGAGATCCCCACTCCGTTGTCTTCTACTACAAGTTCTTTTTTATCTGCTGCTTCCTTTATATAAATGTGGATCCGAAAAGCCTCCTTCCGGGAATCCCTGTATTTCACTGCATTTGTAATCACCTGCTGCAGAATAAAGGTCATCCACTTTTCATCGCACAGAAGCAGATTTCCTTCTGTTTCTGTCTGCACGGCAACTTCACTCCCAATAAGAAGTCCTTTATTTTTTGCCATGACCTCATATATCACATCTGTAATATCTGTTTCCCGGATCGCAAAATCCTGATATACCCTCTCTGATCTGGCATAAAAAAGTACCTGTTCCACATAGTTGTCAATCCGCTCCAGTTCCTCCATAAGACTGTTCTTTTTCTTTGGCTCTTCCTTCTGGACCATCAGCTCCAGAGCAGTGATCGGAATCTTGATCTCATGGACCCAGCTTTCTATATACTCCCTGTAATCCTTCATTTCATCTTCTGTCTCATTGATTTTTTCAATCACAGATTTATTGGACTTTCTTAAAATTTCCCAGTACTTTTTCCCTTCCAGATCATTCACGGGGCTTTCCACCTCGCCGATCAGATAAGGCTTATCAAGCTCAGAAAGTGTCTGCAGAATACGCTCAAAGGTCTTTTTTCTCTGAAGGAAACGCACAGTCTCACATACAGCCGTCAGCGCCAGCCAGAACATCAGGATCAATATCACATTATCCAACCGGTTTCCCACAGACATAAGATAAAAGGAAAGCAGCATCATACACAAAATCCTGCCCAGATAAACAAAAGCTCTGTCTTTCAGATATTCCTGTAAATTCATAGCAGATATCCCAGTCCTCTCTTTGTTTCAATAACAGGTCCTGCCCCCAGAGCCTTCAATTTATTGCGGATCCTTGTAATATTCACACTGAGCCCGTTATCATCCATAAATACATGTTCGTCCCACAGAGCATCAATGATCTCCTCACGGCTGATAATCTGCCCCTGTCTGGAAAAAAGATAATGCAAAAGCTTCAGCTCTGTTTTTGTCAGTTCCTGCCGCTTTCCATGGAAGGTTACAGAGGCATCTTTCAGGCTCAGCCTGACATCTCTGCACAAAAGCTCTGTCTCCTGTAAAATCCCGGATTTTCCTGTCCTTCTGAGAACCGCCCTGATATGAGCCAGAAGAACTGGAGCCTGATATGGCTTTGTAATATAATCGTCTCCTCCTGTCATCAGAGCTTCCAGCTCATCCATTGCCCCGGTCCTCCCTGTTACAAAAATCACCGGAACCTGGGATATTTTTCTGATCTGGGCGCACAGACTTACTCCACTGCCGCCTGGAATATTGATATCCATAAGGATCAGATCCGGATGGTTTTCTTTCAGAAGCTTTATGGGTTCCTCTGTAAATTCTGTCACTGCCAGAGCTGTGTATCCGGCGCTTATAAGAAGCAGGGAAAGCTCTTCCCTTATTCGTCTGTCGTCTTCTATGATCATAATTGTTTCCATTTTCGTCCACCTTTTCTGCTTTTCCGGCTGTTGACTTTATATTGTATAAAATGATGCTGTACCAAGCATCGATTAATCACTGTTCACACAGTACTGTCCCGCGAAATGTTTTGGCCTGTTTTTCCCAAAATTCCAAAACATACAGACTAAAATGCCACCAGCAAAAATGATCTGCAGTGCATATCAGCCAGGTTACCGGGAGCAGAGTGAGCAGTAATATCTATTATAGCTTTTTTCTTTCCGCACGCATATGAAAATTACAATATTTTTTCATTTTTCTGCTATACTAAATATGAAGTTTTGATTTTAGGGTTTATTTACTATTTTTTATTTGATATAATAGAACGGATTATAAAGGAGGAAAATCATGAATTACGGTAAAAAATCAGTCTCAAAAAAGCGAAATTCTCTGATTTCCCGTACAGCCATGATGGGAAAACGTGCACACGTTTCGTTTATCAGAGTCCTGTTCATATCTCTGATCGCACTCTGTGTGATTGTAGGCTGTTTGGGCATCGGGGCCTTTCGGGGAATTATAGACAATGCCCCTGATGTGGAAGACGTGGATATTTCGCCTCTGGGATATGCAACCTTTTTGTATGACGGAGACGGAAACCAGCTGCGTAAGCTGACTGCGCCAAGCTCCAACCGACTGCCTGTTTCCATCGAACAGATTCCGGTGGATCTGCAGCATGCGGTAGTTGCTATTGAGGATGAACGTTTTTACGAGCACAACGGAATCGACGTAAGAGGTATCCTCCGTGCTTTCGTAAAAAATATCACTTCCGGAGGTCTCTCCGAGGGTGCCAGTACCATTACCCAGCAGCTTCTGAAAAATAATGTATTTACCAACTGGACCAAGGAATCCACCTGGCTGGAACGGTTCACACGTAAATTCCAGGAGCAGTATCTGGCAATTCAGATTGAAAAGAAGATCAATGACAAAAACGTGATCCTTGAAAATTATCTGAATACCATCAACCTGGGAGCAGGCGCCTACGGCGTTCAGGCAGCGGCAAGGCAGTATTTTAATAAAGATGTGTGGGATCTGAACCTTTCTGAATGTGCCACACTTGCAGGCATCACTCAGAATCCGACTCAGTTCAACCCCATTGAGCATCCGGAGGCAAATGCCAAAAGACGTAAAGAAGTCCTGGATCATATGCTGGATCAGCAGTATATTACCCAGGAGCAGTATGACCAGGTGATCAATGATGATATCTATACACAGATCCAGGCTGCACAGGCTCAGAACTCTGAATCAGCCGACACGATCTACAGCTATTTTGAAGACGAGCTTATTGACCAGGTGATCAATGATCTTATGAACATCAAGGGTTATACACGAACTCAGGCCCAGAACCTTGTTTACAGCGGCGGTCTTAAGATTTATACCACTCAGGATCAGCATATCCAGTCAATTCTTGATGAGGAATATGCCAACCCGGAAAACTATCCGGAAAATGTTCAGTATGCTCTTGATTATGCTCTGACCGTAACCAATCCTCAGGGCGAGGAAGTCAATTACAGTAAGGAAATGCTTTCTCTGTATTTCCAGAATGAAGATCCGGAATTTGACCTTCTGTTTGATTCTCAGGAAGAAGCACAGAGCTATGTTGATCGATACAAACAGTCTGTTCTTGCAGACGGAAGCAAAGTTGTTGCAGAACGTGTAAACTTTGCTCCTCAGCCTCAGTCATCCATGAGTGTGATTGACCAGCATACCGGCTATGTAAAAGCAATCGTGGGCGGACGCGGCAAAAAAACCGCCAGTCTTACTCTGAACCGTGCGACAGATACCACCAGACAGCCCGGTTCCACATTCAAAGTTGTTTCTACCTATGCTCCTGCTCTCAACGAAAAGGGCATGACACTGGCCACAACATTTGAGGACGAACCATATAACTACCCGGATGGTTCTCCTGTAGAAAACGCTTCCAGAACTTACGGAGGAACAACCACGATCCGAAAAGCTATCCAGAACTCTGTAAACGTAGTCGCAGTGAAATGTCTGGAGGAGGTTACTCCTGAGCTTGGTCTTCAGTATCTGGACAACTTTGGCTTCACAACTCTTGCCCATGGGACAGAGGCAGACACAGATGCCAACGGAACTGTATGGACAGACGCCAATCTTCCTCTTGCACTTGGCGGTCTGACTCACGGTGTAACAAACGTGGAGCTTTGCGCAGCCTATGCTGCCATAGCCAACCAGGGTAATTACATTGAACCTCTTTACTACACAAAGATCCTTGATCACAGCGGCAATGTTCTGATCGAAAAAACTTCTGCTGAACGTTCTGTAATTAAGGAGAGCACTGCATGGCTTCTCACAAGCGCCATGGAGGACGTTGTAAAGAACGGTACGGGAACTGCCTGCCAGCTGGACAATATGACAGTGGCCGGAAAGACAGGTACCACAGATGATTACAATGACCTGTGGTTTGTAGGTTACACTCCATATTACACCTGCGCAGTATGGTCCGGATTTGACAACAACGAAAAGCTCCCTGATGATTATTCCCGTGACTTCCACAAAGATATGTGGCGCAAGGTCATGACACGAATCCATGAGGGACTTGAGGACAAAGATTTTGAAATGCCGTCCACTGTAGAAAAAATAAGTGTATGCGCTGATACAGGACTGCTTCCAAGATCCGGCTGTTCCGTGATCACAGAATTCTTTGATGTAGGTGACGTTCCTACAGACTACTGTGAAGAGCACTTCTATGAACCGGAACCGGTGATTCCGGAATACACCTATGAGGAAACAATCATTCCTGAGCCATCTCTTACTCCGGAAAATCCGGACAGTAACGGTGACAATGGTAATGGCAATAACGAAAACGGCAATGGTGACAATGGCGACGGTGAGAACGGTAACGGCGATACTGGCGGTGGCGATGTCGGCGGTGGCGATGTCGGTGGCGGCGATACCGATGGCGGTGGTGATACTGGCGGCGGCGATGTCGGTGGCGGTGATACTGGCGGCGGCGATACTGGCGGCGGCGACACCGATGGCGGCGATAACGGCGGCGGTGAGATCACAGAATAATCAACAAAATAAACAGGCTGCTTCATTGAAGCAGCCTGTTTTTCTATACTGGCAAATAAAGTATAAAATACTCTGATTACAATTCTATCTTTTTACAGTACCATCTTTGCAGCTCCGTAAATGCCGGCGTCATTTCCAAGACTGGCAATTACAATAGGAGTATCCTTACAAAGGGAGAATGCGTATTTTTTGTAATGTTTTTCAATCAGGTCGATCAGCGGCTGTCCGGCTTTTGATACGCCTCCGCCGATAACAATGGCATCCGGATCTACTACTGCCGCAAAAATTCCAAGAGCTCCCCCAAGCTTTTCGCCTACTTCATCCATAACACGAACAGCAAGAGCATCCCCTGACTTAAAGGCATCCAGTACGTCCTTCGCCTCAATGTTCTCTGTATTTCTGAGCGCACTGTCCTCACTGCTTTCTGCCAGGGCTTTTTTAGCCAGGCGGACAATTCCTGTTGCAGAAGCATACTGCTCCAGACAGCCTCTGTTTCCACAGTTGCAGGCTGCTGTCTCCTCATGGCAGATGTTTGCATGGCCGATCTCTCCGCCTGCTCCATGAGCTCCCGCCACGATTCTTCCGTCTGAAATGATACCGCCGCCTACTCCAGTTCCCAGCGTAACCATGATCACATTCTGAGATCCTGCCGCAGCGCCTTTCCATGCCTCTCCAAGAGCTGCAACATTAGCGTCGTTTCCTGCTTTTGCATTCAGCCCTGTAAGCTCACTGAGCTCCTTTGCAACCGGCTTGAAGCCCCAGTAAAGGTTTACTGCACATGCAGCCTCTCCCTGAGCATTGATAGGTCCCGGAATACCTACTCCCACGCCGGCTACCTCAGCCTTGTCAATTCCTTTTTCACTGATCTTGTTCTGAATGGTTTCTGCCACATCCGGAAGGATATGCTCGCCTTTATCTTCTTTTCTTGTTGGAATCTCCCATTTCTCTACCAAAGTTCCATCTGTCTGGAACAGACCGCATTTTACAGTTGTTCCCCCTACGTCAATACCGAAACAATACATGTTGTTTCCCCTTTCCTGCATTTTTATTATTTATCGCGCTTTCTGGCAATATTTGCCTGAACGCGCTTATACAGCTCTTCAGCTGCATTATAACCCATTTTTTTCTGTCTGTGGTTGACTGCCGCTGTTTCTACGATCACAGCAAGATTACGTCCTGGACGGATAGGCAGAGAATGACATACGATCTTGTTGCCAAGGTACTCAATATACTCCTCTGTAAGTCCCAGACGGTCATATTCCTTGTCACGGTCCCACTCCTCAAGCTTGATTACCAGATCCACAGACTGAGTATCCTTAACGCTTTCCACACCAAACAGCGTTTTTACATCAATGATGCCGATACCCCGAAGCTCTATAAAATGCCTTGTAATATCCGGTGCGGAACCAACCAGAGTGACGTCGCTGACCTTACGAAGCTCCACCACATCATCACTGACAAGACGGTGTCCTCGTTTGATCAGCTCCAGAGCAGCCTCGCTTTTCCCGATTCCGCTCTCTCCTGTGATCAGGATTCCCTCGCCAAAAACATCTACCAGCACACCATGAATAGAAATACAGGGCGCAAGCTGTACGCCCAGCCAGCGGATGATCTCTGCCATAAGGCTGGAAGTTGTTCTTTCTGTAACAAAAGTAGGAACATTATACTTAACTGCAAGATCCAGCATATCCTGCGACGGTTTTGTCATGGTACTGAAAATAACACACGGTATTTTGCTGGAAATAAACCGTTCATATTTCATCAGGCGCTTGTCATCCGGAAGCTGCATCAGATACGTATATTCCACATAGCCGATGATCTGCACACGTTCATTGGCAAAATGCTCCAGATACCCCGTAAGCTGCAGCGCAGGACGGTTGATTTCTGCAGTCATGATTCTTTTGTCAGAAAGATCAATTTCAGGAGTAAGATTTGTAAGATTCTGCTCCTGTACCATCTTGGTCATCAATACACCCTTCATATGAGTTCTCCTTTTCTTTATTTATGCTCAGATCAATGATTCTGCTGAGTTTTCTCTGTTTTTACCGGTAAATGAAAAAAATCATATACCTGTTTTGCACTTGCGGCATTCATGGATTCGGTTTCTGCCAGTTCTTCCACAGATGCCTCCCGGATTCCTTCAATTCCCCGGAACCGCCTCATCAGGGCCTTTCTCCTTCGCTCTCCGATTCCCGGAATATCATCCAGAACCGAATGAACCTGTTCCCTGCTGCGAAGGGATCTGTGATATTCAATGGCAAAACGATGAGCCTCATCCTGGATCCTGGTGATCAGCCGGAAGCCCTCGCTGTTTGTTTCTATTGGAATTTCATTATTGTTAAAATAAAGTCCTCTTGTTCTGTGGTGGTCATCCTTTACCATTCCGCATACCGGAATCCGGATTCCCAGCTTTTCCAGAACTCCCAGGGCAATATTTACCTGCCCTCTTCCTCCATCCATCAGAAGCAGATCAGGCATTCGTGCAAAACTGTCGAATTCTCCGCTGGTTTCATGGGTAAACCGTCTGGTCAGGACCTCCTCCATGCTTGCATAATCATTTGGTCCCTGAACAGATTTGATACGAAATTTACGATAATCGCTTTTTTTCGGTCTTCCCTTTTCGTAGACCACCATGGAGCCTACGGACTCAAAGCCACTGATATTGGAAATATCAAAGGCTTCCATACGGACAATTCCCTTCAGTCCCAGCCATTCCTCCACTTCATGGACAGCCCCGATGGTCCTGCCCTCTTCCCTTTTAATGCGCTCACGGTCCTTATCAAGAACCATGCGGGCATTCTCGCGGGCAAGCTCCACCAGCTTTTCCTTTGTGCCTTTTTTGGGAACAATAATATGAACCCTCTGTTTTCGTCTGGAGCTGAGCCACTCCTCGATCACTTCCCGGTCTTCCACTTCTGTCTGAAGCATGATCTCTTTTGGAATAAAAGGCGTTCCCGCATAAAACTGTTTCAGGAAGCTGGAAAGCACCTGCGATTTTGTATCGCCCCGCGCCACTCGAAGATAAAAATGATCTCGTCCGATCAGTCTGCCGCTTCGCATAAAGAATACCTGAACAACTGCATCCTGTTCCCGGAGATCCAGGCTTTCATCCATGGCAACTGCAATGATATCCCTGTCTTCCTCTCCATAGGCTGTAATTTTCTGGCGTTCTCCGATCTTACGGATACTCTGTATCAGATCCCGGCACTCTGCCGCATCTTCAAATCTCATTTCTTCTGACGCCTCTTGCATTTTTTCAGTAAGGGCATCTATGGTTTCCTGAAAATCTCCGTTGAGGAATTTCAGTACCTTCTGGATATTTTCTCTGTACGCTTCCTGAGACACTTTTCCCGTACAGGGACCTGTACACTGCTTCATATGGTAATACAGACAGGGTCTGTCCTTTCCGCAGTCTCTTGGAAGCGTTCTGCTGCAGGATCTGACCTGGTACAGCTTCCGCACCAGCTCGATCACATCTTTTACAGCCCCTGCGCTTGTATAGGGGCCAAAATACCGGTTTTTATCTTTTTTCATCCTGCGGGCAAACAGCACCCGGGGGTAGGCCTCCTGGATCGTTACCTTGATAAAGGGATAGCTTTTATCATCTTTCAGCATGGTATTGTACTTTGGCCTGTGCTCCTTGATCAGGTTGCTTTCCAGTACAAGAGCCTCCAGCTCAGAGTCTGTGATAATATATTCAAATCTTGCAATATGGGTGACCATCTGCTCAATTTTTGCGCCTTTGTTCCTGCTGCTCTGGAAATACTGGCGCACTCTGTTTTTGAGGCTGACGGCCTTGCCCACATAAATAATCTCATCCCGCTCATCATGCATCAGGTATACGCCCGGTTTGGCGGGAAGCTTTTTTAATTCTTCCTCAATCTGAAACATTCTCAGACTCCTGCTGCTTCTGATCGTCTTCGGGAACCGGACTGTCTTCTTTTTTCTGCTCTCCCTGAGCCCCTTCCTCTGCCGGTTCAGTTTCCATACGGACGGATTCCTGATTTTTATTTGCCGGTTCCGCCTCAGAACTTACAGTTTCTTTCTCCCCGGAAAGCTCATCGGCTGAAACAGTGGTTTCCGCCGAATGTGACTGAGAAATTTCCGCTTCCTGATTTTCAGCTTTGTCCTCAAGTTCTTTTACATCCTCAGGAAATACCAGTTCATCCAGGTTTTCCGGAATCTCCATTCCTCTTTCCACTGCCCGGAAGATCTTCATAAATTCTTTTCCGGTAATAGTTTCCTTACGGATCAGATATTCTGCAATTTTGTCAAGAGCTGTTCTGTGCCCTCTGAGAAGACGCTTGGACTCTTCATAGGAATCATGAAGAAGCTTCATAACCTCATGGTCAATCTCTGTTGCTGTATCATCTCCGCAGTTCAGCACTGCCCTTCCGGAAAGATACTGATTTTCCTGTGACGCAAGTCCCATAAGCCCAAACTTCTGTGACATACCGTACTGAGTGATCATGGCTCTTGCCACCTTGGTCGCCTGCTCGATATCATTGGCGGCTCCTGTTGTTACCGTATCAAACACGATCTCCTCGGCAGCCCGGCCTCCAAGATATCCAACCAGCATCGCTTCCAGTTCTTTTTGCGTATTGAGGAATTTTTCTTCCTCCGGAACATGCATAACGTAACCCAGCGCTCCCATGGTACGGGGTACGATCGTAATCTTCTGTACAGGCTCTGCGTCCTTCTGAAGAGCACTTACAAGGGCATGGCCCACTTCATGATACGATACGATTTTCCGCTCCTGAGGGCTGAGAATACGGTCTTTTTTCTCCTTGCCTACCAGGACCACTTCCACTGATTCCAGAAGATCCTTCTGAGAAACTGCCTTGCGTCCGTTTTTCACTGCAAGGATCGCCGCTTCATTGATCATATTCGCAAGGTCAGAGCCTACTGCCCCAGAGGTTGCCAGAGCAATTGCATCCAGATCTACGGTTTCATCAAGAAGAACATCCTTGGCATGAACCTTGAGGATTTCCACACGGCCTTTCAGATCCGGTCGGTCTACGATAACTCTCCGGTCAAAACGTCCCGGTCTGAGAAGCGCCGGATCAAGGACCTCCGGACGGTTGGTTGCTGCAAGGATCAGAAGTCCCTTGGATGTGTCAAAGCCGTCCATTTCCGCAAGAAGCTGATTCAGAGTCTGCTCTCTCTCGTCATTGCCGCCTCCATAATGAGAATCACGGCTTTTTCCGATTGCATCGATCTCATCAATAAATACAATACAGGGGGCATTTTTCTTTGCCTCCTCAAAAAGATCGCGGACACGGGAGGCGCCCACGCCTACAAACATTTCCACAAATTCCGAACCGGAAAGAGAAAAGAACGGTACCTTTGCCTCTCCTGCCACTGCCTTTGCAAGCAGGGTCTTTCCTGTTCCCGGAGGTCCCACAAGCAGAGCACCCTTGGGAAGCTTGGCTCCCACAGCCGTATATTTGCCCGGATTATGCAGAAAATCCACAACCTCCTGAAGAGACTCCTTTGCCTCGTCCTGGCCGGCCACATTTTTAAAGGTGATACCTGTTTCCTTTTGAACATAAGCCTTGGCGCGGCTTTTTCCCACGCCCATAATGCCTCCGTTTCCCCTGTTCATACGTCTCATAAAGAACATCAGCATACCGAACATCACAACTGTCGGAAGAACAATACTGAGCAGCATGGAAAGGGCCTCCATCAGAGCATCCGGCTGTTCGTATTTGAATATGATATCCTTTCCTTCCAGACGTTTGGTAAGAGCATCGATATTCTCCATCTGATTAACACGGTAGGTCATTTTTTTATAAGCGGAACCCTGAAGTTTCGGCTCCACTGTCAGAATACCAGACTGAAGAGTTACCTCCTTGATCTGGTCCTTGTCTACCATTTCAATAAATTTGTCATAGGTGATCTCACCAGTGCCTCCATTTCTTATTTCTGTAATAAAACTAAGACATACCAGTGTCACCAGAAGACAGATCAGAAACGCCAGAATCGTCTGGCGGTTTTTATTCGGTCCCTGATTCCCGGGACCATTCCGGTCCGGTCTGTTTCCATCCGGACGATTGTCTTTATTTTCGTTCATTTTATTCCTCCTCTACTGTCTTCTTTATTATAAAGAGATTTCTTTGATAAATCAACAAAATTAGCCTTATAAAAAAAGGTTTTGCATCCGCCAGTTGTTCGTAGTATACTATCTGCATGAGTTCGGCAGAGGATCCTGTATTACTGTCACGGTAAACAGAAAAACACAACTGTCCACAGATTATTATCCCACCGGATGATCTGAAATACAGTTTTGCAAGATTACCGGGAACAAAGTGAACAGCAACCAAAATCTCTCTGCCTATAACGTAAATCGGGAAAGGAATAAACATATGAAGACAGGATTTGATAACGAGAAATACCTAACCATGCAGTCGGAACATATCCGTGAAAGAATCAGCCAGTTTGATAATAAACTTTACCTGGAATTCGGCGGCAAGCTTTTTGATGACTACCATGCATCCAGAGTCCTCCCTGGTTTTGAACCGGACAGTAAGCTCCGTATGCTGATGCAGCTCAGCGACCAGGCGGAGATCGTCATTGTGATCAGCGCAGCTGATATTGATAAAAACAAAATCCGCGGAGATCTGGGAATCACCTATGACGAAGACGTGCTCCGCCTGATAGAGGTTTTTACAGAAAGAGGTCTTTATGTGGGAAGTGTATGCATTACCCGCTATACAGGACAGGAAAGCGCAGATCTTTTCAAAAACAGACTGGAAAAGCTTGGCATCCGTGTATTTGTTCATTACAATATCCCCGGCTATCCCAGCAACACCTCTGTGATCGTCAGCGATGAAGGCTATGGAAAAAACCAGTACATTGAAACTACCAAACCTCTTGTTGTGGTAACTGCTCCGGGACCTGGAAGCGGAAAAATGGCTGTGTGCCTTTCCCAGCTCTATCATGAACATAAGCGCGGAATCTGCGCCGGATATGCCAAATTTGAGACTTTCCCCATCTGGAACATTCCTCTGAAGCATCCGGTCAATCTGGCATATGAGGCCGCCACTGCTGATCTGAACGATGTAAATATGATCGATCCTTTCCATCTGGAGGCTTATGGCGAAACAACAGTCAACTATAACCGTGACGTAGAAATTTTCCCTGTGCTTCAAGCAATGTTTGAAAAAATCATGGGAGAATGCCCTTATAAATCACCTACAGATATGGGCGTAAACATGGCAGGAAACTGCATTGTGGATGATGAGATCTGTAAGGAAGCCTCCCGTCAGGAAATCATCCGCCGCTATTATAAAAGCTGCGACGCTCTTGTATCCGGCACAGGCAAGGAAGACGAAGTGTGCAAGATCGAACTGCTTCTGAAGCAGGCTCATGCATCCATTGAGGACCGTAAGGTTGTTCCTGCCGCACTTTCCATGGAAGAAAAAACAGCGGCTCCCGCTGCTGCTCTGGAACTTCCGGACGGAAAGATCATTTACGGAAAAACCTCTGATCTTCTTGGAGCTTCCTCGGCTCTTCTTTTAAATGCCTTAAAAGAACTTGCAGGAATCGACCATGAACATCATGTGATCTCTCCTGATGCCATCCGACCGATCCAGGAGCTGAAGATCAAATATCTTGGCAGCAAAAACCCCCGTCTGCACACAGATGAAACCCTGATCGCGCTTTCAGTCAGCGCTGCAAGCAATCCGGAGGCAGGACTTGCCTTGGAACAGCTTCCCCGGTTAAAAGGTTGCCAGGCCCATACATCTGTTATGCTGTCTTCCGTAGATATCTGGGAATTCCGCAAACTGGGCATTGAACTTACCTGCGAGCCGAAATTTGAAAAAAAGAAATCCGATGATGACGATAAATAAATGTCTGTGAGGGAAAGGATTTTGTTTCTTGTTGCCCACAGACGATGCAGAGAAGAAAGGGCAGAGCATGTGCTGCGCTGCGTTTCCTGGTAAGCCTCGCAAGGCACTATGATTCTGCCTTTCTCTCTGCATCTGAAAGTGGATAACAGCCAAACAGAAATCCTCCCCACAGCACTTGGCCTCCGGCCGGGCGATTAGCGCACTGCGCCCTGAAGCAGCCTGCCCGACAGCCAACAACTGCGGGAATATAAATTTACCATCTGGAAAATACAAGGCAGGGGCAGATGAATCTGTATAAGAAGCCTTGAGAGACTTGGCAAAAGTTCTTGCCTTCTGCGACTCCGCTTTGCTTTCCCGGATGCTGCTGTCTGAGTCGCAGACGAGTTCAGCATACGGGGAAGTGTTTTTTGCAGAGAAGCAGAAGCATAGAACTTTCCAAGTCTCGAACCAGCTTCTGTGACAGATTCACCTGCCCCTGCATGTCATTTACAGAGGAAATTATATCCCACTCCCCCCTCCCACAAACATAATTTTAAGTTTAAAAGAAGTCCCCAAGATCTTTCAGGATCTCAGGGGACTTCTTTTTAGTATTTCATGTATCATGACTGATGATCAGTCTTCATATCCGTTTGGATTCTTGCTCTGCCAGTTCCAGGAATCCGCACACATATCCTTAATATCATATTCTGCTTTCCAGCCAAGCTCTCTCTCTGCCTTGGAAGCGTCAGAATAACAGGTAGCAATATCGCCTGCACGGCGTGGCTTGATCACATACGGAATCTTCACACCATTGGCTTCCTCAAAGTTCTTTACAATATCAAGAACGCTGTAGCCTTTTCCTGTTCCCAGATTGTAAATACTTAAACCGGATTTATCCTCAATCTTTTTAAGAGCCTTCACATGGCCTTTTGCAAGGTCAACCACATGAATATAATCTCTCACGCCTGTTCCGTCCGGAGTATCATAGTCGTTGCCGAATACGCCCAGCTCTTTCAGCTTGCCAACAGCAACCTGAGTGATATACGGCATCAGGTTATTTGGAATACCATTTGGATTTTCTCCAATGGTTCCGCTCTTATGAGCTCCGATCGGGTTAAAGTAACGAAGAAGAACTACATTCCATTCCGGATCTGCTTTCTGAATATCAGAAAGAATCTGCTCCAGCATGGATTTTGTCCAGCCATAAGGGTTAGTACACTGTCCCTTTGGGCATTCCTCTGTAATCGGGATGATTGCAGGATCTCCATATACAGTTGCAGAAGAAGAGAAAATAATATTTTTAACACCATGTTTTCTCATTACATCTACGAGAGTCAGTGTTCCGGCAATATTGTTCTCATAATATTCCCACGGCTTTTCAACAGATTCTCCTACTGCTTTCAGCCCTGCAAAATGAATACAGGAATCAATATCCTCTTTTTCAAAAATATCTGTCAGTGCTTCTCTGTCAAGAATATCTGCCTTGTAAAATTTTACTGGTTTGCCTGTGATCTTTTCTACTCTTTCCAGACTTTTTTCGCTGGAATTGCTTAAGTTATCCAGAACCACTACATCATATCCTGCGCTCTGAAGTTCAATAACTGTATGGCTTCCGATATAACCGGCGCCTCCTGTAACTAAAATTGCCATGTTTTTGTCCTCCTCTTCAGGTTTTCAGTCATTGACCGGATCCGGGAAAAACTGTCTCAGCTTTCCCCAAAGTCAGTTTCAGTATACCACTACTTATATTTTTCTACAATAGCTTTCATCTGAGGAAGCTTCTCCTCCATGTCCGCAACCAGCTTAAACTGGGTACGACAGCGGTCCAGATTATGGTCTTCTCTGTGGATCTTAAAGTAATGATCTCCCTCCAGATAATCAGTAAGGAAACGCATTCCGCACTCAAAAGTCATAAGGATCGCCCCCATGGGAAGCATATCCAGCTCGATATCTGTAAGCGCGCCTGCGCAGCCCTCGATAAAGCCTTTTGTATATACTTCGTAGAGATGAAGATCACAGGAAATCTTACTGAGATCCTGCTCATCCTCTGCCCCTGTACTTGCTCCGAAACGAATAGAATCGCCGAAATCATTTACAGAAAGCCCCGGCATAACCGTATCAAGATCAATAACGCAGATGGCTTTGCCTGTTTCATCATCAATCATAATATTGTTCAGCTTTGTGTCATTGTGAGTTACACGAAGAGGCATCTTCCCTGTATTCTGCAGATCGCACAGGGTATGAGCCAGCTCTTCTCTGTCAAGAACAAACTTAATCTCCTCCTGAACGGATGCTGCGCGGCCTTCACTGTCTGCCTCAACTGCTGCCCTGAATTTTGCAAAACGGTCAACCGTATTATGAAAATCTACAATAGTCTCATGAAGAGTCTCAGCAGGATAATCTGCAAGAAGTCTCTGGAAATGTCCAAAGGCCACTGCACTCTGATAAAAGTCATTGTCATCCTTTACCATGTCGTAGCTGGTAGCTCCCTCAATAAAAAGATAAACTCTCCAGTATTCTCCCTCTGAATCCACATAATAAGGGTTGCCATCTTTATCATTTACCACATTCAGAGTTTCTCTCTCCACATCACCGCCGTTTTCCCGGATCTTTTTGCGGAGCCATGCAGTAACGCCCTGCACGTTCTCCATAAGCTCTACCGGCTTTGTGAAAATGCTTTTGTTCATTCTCTGGAGAATAAAATGCTTCTCCTGTCCGCCCGGTGTTTTTACTGTAAGACGATATGTATCATTGATATGTCCGCTTCCATAGGCAACACATTCTACTACCTCTCCCGGAAAATCAAACTGACTTATTACTTCTTTCTGAATCGTATTCACTGTTACTTGTTCTCCTCCCATAAGTTCTGTGGATAAAGCCCCTGATCTTTCAGGCTCTGCACGGCTGCCATAACAACAGGCTTGTCCTCTTTGTAGGTAACTCCATACCATTTATCCTCAGATTTCAGCACCTTGACTGTGGCTTTTTTCTCCTGAAGAAGCTCATCCACTACAAATGGAAGAAAATATTCGCACTTCAGTGGATTTTTCTCCAGATTCTCATCAAGGAATGCCGCAAAACGTGCTTTCAGTTCTTTCAGGATACTTGCAGAAAATCCCCACATATTCATGGAAACTGTACTTCCCTCCGGGAGCATGGTCCAGGTTGCTCCGTCATCCTCTGTATAGGCAGTGCCCTCTCCATGCTTCTCAATATGAGTACGCTCATTGATCTTCAGAAGATGATCTTCCTCATCGGTAACACAGACTCCTCTTGCCACATGGCCATTGTCTGTAAGAGTATTTTCCAGCTTGTAACCAACCATCATATATCTGTAAAGATTTTCGTCATCCTGGTTTTCTGCCAGAAAATCATATGCCATTTTAAATGCATGACTTCCATAGTAGTCGTCTGCATTGATAACCGCAAAAGGACCGTCAACCTCGTCAATACAGCTCAGGACCGCATGACCGGTTCCCCAGGGTTTTACTCTTCCCTCCGGAACCTCATAGCCTTCCGGAAGATTATGAAGATCCTGGAACACATAAGCAACCTCTATCTGTTTACTGAGACGGTCGCCGATAGCTTTGCGGAAGTCCTCTTCATTTTCTTTTTTAATGATAAATACTACTTTTTCAAATCCTGCTTTTACAGCATCATAAATGGAAAAGTCCATAATGATATGACCTTCTCTGTCAATGGGGTCAATCTGTTTCAGACCACCGTAGCGGCTTCCCATTCCAGCTGCCATAACTACTAATACCGGTTTTTTCATAATAATTTTCTGCTCCTTTCTTGATCAACCTTTAATTCCACCTGTTACACCGCCGATGATCTTCTCTGACAGGAAAATGTAGAGAATAAAGGTCGGCAGGAACACGATAATAACTGCAGCGAACATACCTGCCCAGTCGCCTGTATACTTCATAGAATTGATCATTCCATACAGACCGGGCGCTACTGGTTTCAGCTTGTCGGAACTTGCAAAAATCAGGGACAGGAAGTATTCATTCCATATATTAATAAAATTAAAGATTGTCACCGTTACAATGCCGGACTGTGCCATTGGAAACATGATCTTCCAGAAAGTTCTCATGGGAGGGCATCCGTCAATGGCAGCGGCCTCCTCATAAGTTTTTGAAATATTACTGAAAAATGTTAAGAGGAAAATCGTTGTATATGGCACATTAATTCCTACATATAAAAGGATCAGGGTTCCCTTTGCAAGAGGAATGTTGTTCAGGATTCCCATGCCGGAAATAATACTGAACAGCGGAAGAACTACCATGATGGCCGGAACGCCCATCGCGGATACAAAACTTGTCTGAATAAATTTATTTGCGATAAATTCAAATCTTGACAATACATAGGCTGCCGGAGCGCAGATCACGATCAGCGCAAAACAGGAAACAACAGAATACAGAAGTGAGTTTCCGAAAAATCCTGCAACACCGGATCCATTCCATGCTTTTGCGTAATTTTCAAAATGAAGACCTGTTTCAAATTTCAGCGCCTTTCCCTGGAAAATTTCTGCGGTTGTAGAAAAGCTGGCACAGAATACCCAGCCCAGAAGTACAATTGTAAAAATTACCCAGAGAAGAATAATAATATATCCAGGTGCCAGCTTCAGCTCTTTTTTCCAGTTAAACGGGCGACGCGGCTCCTTTTCCTTTGACTTTGCCATAGCATGCACCTCCTAAAATTCTAAATCATCATCTTTGATCGCCTTGTTACATACAGTAAATACAAGCACCACACATAAACTCAGGAGAACGCCAATGGCAGCTCCAAGACCTGAATTACGCTCGGTTACTGTATTGCCTCCGCCAAAGATCTGCATGTACATATATACATAAGGCGTAATGGTCTGAGTATCTGCCGTTACATTGGAGAACAGCTGGGACCATACGAAAAATCCCACAGAGCTTACTGACCACATGGTGATATTTGTTTTAAACACACCTTTCAGAAGAGGAAGCGTCATATAGCGGAACTGTGCCAGTTTATTGGCGCCGTCAATCGTGGCAGCCTCATAGTATTCCGGACTGATCCTCTCAATACCGGAAAGCCAGATCAGCATATGATATCCCACCATACCAAAACAGTATGCCAGAAGCAGAGCCATGAATTTATGTTCATTATCCAGCCACTGGGTGCTTGCCAGCCCATCCAGATGAAGGGCAGAGAAAAAGTTTTTAAGAAGACCAAACCGTGGGCTGTATACATACTGAAGCCACATGGTGGCAAGCGCAACCGCACTTACAATATTAGGCATGTAGATAATAGCACGGAAAAATTTCTTGCCTCGAATCCCGCTTGTAAGAATAACGGCAAAAAGAAGTGACAGAGTCATAACAATCAGTCCGCCGAAGAACCAGATACGGAACAGGTTAAAGCAGGCTGTCCGGAAAAGACTGGTATTAATAAGCTTTGTATAGTTTTCAATTCCCACAAACTCCCACAGATTCATTGCATCAGTAACACCCTCGATCTTGAAAAAGCTCATGAGAATAGTTTTCAGTATCGGATACAGAAAAATTCCCAGAAACAGAAGCACTGCCGGTGTCAGAAATACAACAATCATTGTCTTGTTTTTCTTCAATATCGTTTCCTCCTCTTACGGATTTCCCCAAAAGAAAAGACGGTGGCAGCGTATGAACGATGCCACCGTCTCTACATTACTTATTTATTATTTTGCAGCTTCCTGCATTGCTGCCACAAATTCATCTGCAGTCATGGAGCCTGCCATCAGTTTGATAAAGTTTTCCTTGATAACAGGAGTCATATCTACGTTTGTTTCAATACCGGCTGCCCATGTAAAGCGGCCTGTGCTCTGTTCGATAACCGGTTTTGCACACTCAACCATTGCCGGCCATTCGGTGTTTGTTGTATCTGCCGGAATACCTACAGAAGCCTCTGCAAGTTTCTTATCATACTCACCTGTTGTGATAAATTTGATCAGATCAAATGCTTCCTGAGGCATTTTGGAATCTTTGTTAATGCCGAATACCTGTGCTCCAAAGTTGTTTGTCTCGATTCCGTTTGCTCCGTTTTCAAGTTCCGGATATGCGAAGCAGCCCCATTTGAAGTCTTCGCCTGCCATATCCTTAACCTCGTTCGGAAGCCAGGAACCATTCAGATACATAGCAGCTGTTCCAAGAGCAAGCTCTGTGTTCTGACCTGCCGGCCATACGTTGGAACCAACCATCTCAGAATAGTATCCTTTGCTTGCCAGCTCTTCGATATCCTGTGCCATCTGAAGAACTGCCGGGTCATCCCATTTGCCTTCTGTAACGATCTCAACAACTTTTTCCTCGCCAACCAGTCTTGCAAGATGATATCCGACTACGGATGTTGCATAAGCATCGTCCATTGTCATTGGTGTGATTCCTGCATCTTTCAGTTTCTGGCATACATCCAGGAACTCTGCCCATGTAGTAGGCTCTTTTTCGATTCCCGCCTGCTCGAACAGATCTTTGTTGTAGAAGAATGCAAATACGTTCGGCTGATATGGGATTGTTTTCAGTGTGCCGCCGCCGGCATCACGGCATGCTGCCATCAGGCCGGGAATTGCAGTTTCTTCATATCCGGATTCTTTTACCATATCTTCCAGATCAAGAAGATATTTTGCATACATACCATTTACACGGTCAATATCCTCGTCAAAAATATCAATCTGAGTACCTCCGTCCAATGCCGGCTGAAGAGCCTCACGGTTTCCGGTACGTCCCTTGAACTGAAGATCTACCTTGACACCGGTTTCTGCGGTATAAGCATCAACTGCTTCCTGGATTATTTTTCCCTGCGGCTCTGTAGCCTCCCACATGGACCAGTACACCAGAGTATCATCTGCCGCCTGTACTGTTACCGCCGGAACAGCCATTGATCCTACCATTGCCGCACATAAAGCCACACCCAGAACTTTCTTTACTTTCATACCTGTGTACCTCCTAGAAATAATGTAAAAACCCCCACGTATTGTGCAATTTATACAATTACGTGTTTTGTTATAACTCATTTTATCATTTTTACACAATTAGTATTTGCACAATTATCTGTTTCTTTTGCACAAAAAGGTTGTTTCTGCATAAAGACTTTCGCCAGATGCAGAAAACAACCTTTTTATATATCACTCCAGTATTACGCAGCCCTTCCAGCTTTCCCCACAGGAAAGCTCTTTCTCCTCAAAAACGATATCCTGATATTGTATCCGGACACAAAACGCCACATCTGAATCAATTTCCCAGTACAGCTTCTTCCCATGTTCAATCTCTGCGCTGCACCGTATTCCTTTTTCTCCTCTGAAATTCCGGAAAGAAATGTTCTGTTCTCTCCATTCCCCGGGAATTGCCGGAAACAGCCGGATCTTCCCGTCTTTCATCTGAAACAGCATTTCCTGAAGCGCATCTGCGCTGAACATATTTCCTTCAAGAGTAAACGGTCTGTAAGTAAACTGTGAATATCCTTTTTTACGAAAATCTCCATTCAGATGAAATCCGTTACATCCGCAAAAATTCTCCCAGAAAATCCTGAGATACTCTGCAGCCTTTTCTCCATTTCCCTGAACAGCATACAGATGAGCCATCCATGCAAAAGTATATCCGACCCACTGGCTGGTCCCCAGTCTTTCATAATCTGCTATTACGGCATCGATCATTTCCTTTGACTCTCCCTCATAAGGAATGATCCCAAGAGGCGACACAGCCATGGCATTAGAAAAATGACGGTGAGATTCTTCCAGACTTTCATCCGGCGACAGCATAAGAACTTTATTTTCGTTTACCGACAATTCCGGAAGCCTCTGCCTTATATGATGCCACTGCGCTTCTTCCTGATCTCCCAGCTCACAGGCCATTTTTTCCAGCGATTCAAACAGATTTATCATCAACGCCAGATCATAATTGCTGACCGGAGTCAGCCATGCTTTTTCTGTATCATCATGGATTTCCGGAGAACTGGACACGGGAAGAACCAGGCATCCGTCTTCTCTTTCTGTCAGAAGTTCTCTGATAAAAATCCCTGTTTCCCTCATATAAGGATAAGCTCTTTCTTTCAGAAATACCCGGTCTCCTGTATACCGGTAGTATTCTCCAAACCCGTGAGCCAGCCACATCTGGTTCGACGGAGAAAGAGAATACATGGGCCAGCCGCCCAGAGGCTTACCGTCAATGGTCATGACCCCCGGCAGACAGCAGCCTTCCACACCATAGAAGATTTTTGCAAATCGTTTTCCTTCTTCCAGAAGTCCCCAGAGAAAATCCAGGAAACACTTTCCTTCTTCCAGATGACCGGCTTTCAGATAATGTGTATAAGACAGCTCCGTATTAAGGTCATTATGATAGTCCCCCTTCCAGGGTGGAAGCATTCCCTCATCTGCTGTCCAGACTCCCTGAAGAGCCATGGGGACGCCACCTGCACGGGAGGCAGATGCAAACAGATAATTTGTAAGATACCACTGCTTTTCCATAAATTTATCAGGAAGATCCATGGAACTTTCTGCAAAAAATTCATTCCACCAGTTTTTATGAGATTCAAAAAACTCATTACCGGCTGAGAGAAACTGAACAACTTCCCTTTTTCCTGACTCCAGCCACTGGTTTCCGTCTTCTGAAGATACTATTTTCCATATGATTCTGGTTTTTCCGCCTGTTCTCCGGCTACCCATAATGACGCCATAAGAGAACTCTTCATTTACACGCTGACAAAACCACTGAAGCTCTCCCTCTTTTTTTCTGATCACAGGCGGATATTTCAGCTCTTTCAGACTTCCCTGAGAAATTTCCCTTTTCTCCTGGCAGTAAACATATTTTTTTTCAGTGCCCTTTTCTCCAAATTCCGGATTTTTCAATTCCACAGAAAAAGCATGTTCCGGCGCTTCAATCTCTGCAATTCCAACCTGTTCCAGCGCATGTATCCAAGCTGTGATCCGGAATCTGTTTTCTCCGCTTCCCATTACCATTTCTGCTTTTGCAGTTTCCAGACAGAGCTCTGACTGTATTTCTCCTGTAACTGCCGGAAAGTGAAGGAGAATCCTTCCTGCCGGCAGCTTTGTAGGAGAAGGATAATAATAGGGAGCATCAAAGATTTCCCGGATTTTTCTGGTATTTCCTTCTTTTGCAAGTTTCACCAGATTTTTCCAGCTGAATTCTTCATTCTGCTCCCACAAAACTGTCCGATCCCATAAATCGGCACGGTCCAGACTGAACCTTATTTCTTCAGGGCTGCCCCAGCAGAGGCAGCCGCATTTTCCATTTCCCAGAGGGACCGCTTCATCCCACCGGGAAATGTTTTTTTCCCAATTACACGTAATATCCATAGACAGTGATCTCACTTGAACTTCCTGTTATAAAGATACAAAAGAAGAATCAGTCCCACAAGGCCCAGCAGCATTACAAGAAGTCCCTGAGGTCCTATATGTCTCTGTCCTACAACTACAAGTGCCACGCATACGATAAAAAGTACAATCGCCAGAACTGTCTTTAAAATGCTTTTTGTTCTTTCATTCATTTTATTTACCTCCTGTTTCACAGACAGATCAGCCTTTCAGACCGCCCAGAGTCATTCCCTGTGTCAGTTTTTTCTGAACACAGATATACAGAATCAGTGTAGGGATCATAACAATTACAAGACCTGCATACATCTGTCCGTACTGAACTGCTGATTTTTGTGCTGCCATAAGATTCATAAGACCTACCGGAAGAGTTTTAATCTCAGGTCTGGTAAGCAGTGTCATGGAAATAATATATTCATTCCAGAACGCCAGGAAGTTAAAGAGGATTACTGTAACAATACTTGGTTTTGCCATAGGCATGATAACCTGAATCATGGTTCTCCAGTATCCTGCTCCATCCACATAGGCAGCTTCCTCATAATCTTTTGCCAGAGACTTAAAATATCCTGACAGGAGATAAATGGTAAAAGGAAGAGCTGTTGACGCATACACCAGCGCCAGCACAAAAAGATTATTCAGGAAAAACGGAGCTCCAAACCACTGGCGGAGTTTGCCGTCTGCATTATTTAACATCAGGAAAATAGGTACAACTATGTAGTTTACATTAATAAAAAGTCCTGCCATAAACATTACATTCCAGATCTTACTGCTCCTGAATTTAAAACGGGACAGCACGTAAGCGGCCGGAAGCGCGATCACGATCAGAAGAAGAATGCCCAGAACTGTTACCAGAACAGAATTCAGCATATAAGAACCCATATTTGCGGTTTCCCAGGCATCAATAAAGTTCTGGAAATGAAAGCCCTTTGGAAGCGCCCACGGGCTTCCGTAAAACTCTGAATTTTCTTTGATCGAAGCAACAAATACCCATGCTACAGGAACAATTATCGTAACTGCCAGAAGTCCCAGTACAAGATAAATCAGCACTTTGGAAATTTTGGAACTGGCAGTGCTTTTTTTCATCATGTCAGACATTTTTCACCCTCCTTAGAATTCAATTTCTTCACGTTTGGTTGCTGCATTCAGAACAGCGGCCAGTGCAAAGGAGAACAGGAATACCGCAACACCGATCGCCATACCATATCCATAAGAAGAGTTGGTATATGCCTCCTGATACATATAACTCAGGAATACATTAGAAGCTCCGTCCGGTCCGCCGTTTGTCATTGCCTTTACCATTAGGAAACTCATATTGATGGTACTGATAACAAAGAAGGTCAGAGTTGTCCTGATATTTGTCCAGATCAGAGGAAGTGTAATGGAGAAAAACTGCTTGATCCTTCCTGCACCTTCCAGGCTTGCCGATTCATAAAGGCTGTCCGGGATATTTGCCATACTTGCCATGTACATAACCATATAATATCCGATCGCCTGCCATACCATGGCAATGATAATACTGTAAATAACCAGTTTCTGGCTTCCCAGCCATAAAATAGGATTGTCTACTCCATCCTGTCCGCGGAACAGATTTAAAAAGGAGTTCAGAAGTCCCTGATTCGGATCATAAATTGCAGAGAAAATTGCACTGATAACTACAACAGAAAGAATATTCGGGATGTAAAAAACAACACGGAAGAACGTCTGTCCCTTCAGCTTTTCTCTTGTAAGGATAGCGGCAAAAATAATCGCCATTGCAAAAGTAACGATCGTTACAATTACGATCAGAAGCACTGAATTCTGAAATGCCTGATAAAACTTTTCACTCTGTAAAAGTGTTTTGAAGTTATCAAGACCTACAAAGGTTTTATCTGCTGTATATCCTCCCCATTTATAAAGGGACATTCTGAAAACATCAATGGTAGGAATCAGCATAAAAATAGTAAAAAGAATAACTGCCGGAGCCAGACAGCAAAATATAAACCGGCTTCTTCCCTTTTTTTTCGTCATGATTCTTCTCCTCTCTTTCTTTATTCTGAAAAACGGACGGTAGCATCCACCGTCCGTTTTCAAATATCATATGGAATTCTACCTGAAAATTATTGCTTATTTCAGAGCGCCGCGAAGAGTATCGCTGTCTTTCTTGATCTGCTCTACCCATTCGTCTACTGTCTTATCTCCGCTGACAAGAGAGTTGATCGGATCAAAGAATGTTGTACGAACAGTTACGCCCTCTACCGGTTCAGTAGTTGCAAATGCATCCATAACTGCTACTGCGCCATCATCATAGATAGAGTAGTAGATCTTTGCATCGCCGTCAAGTTTGTCTGTCATACCCTGGATCGGCTGAACTGCTCCGCCGTCTTTTGCGAAGATCTCAGCAGCTTCATCGGAATACAGATATGCAATAAACTGTTTTCCAAGATCTTTATTTACAGCACCCTTCGGCATCCAGATCTGCTCAAAGAAAGAATAGGAAGCTCTCTCTCCACCTTCTTCAACTGCAGGAAGAGCTGTGAATCCCCACTCAAATCCATCTGCGCGTGGAGCATCTGCCATCTCGCCGATTACCCAGTTTCCGTTTGGCATAAACAGAGCCTTGTTGTCAAGGATCATCTGCTGGTTTTTACGGAAATCATTGTCGTTTGCGTTTGCAGGTGTTGTTTTTTCTGTGTAGGAAGCAAGTTTCTCAATGATCTCAAATGTTTTCTTTGCTCCGTCTGTCTCCCATACGCCTTCGCCGTATTTCAGAGCTTCCTGGAATGTTTCTGCGCCTGCTGCCTCATGAAGCAGTGCGTAGAAAAATGCGTCAAAGTATCCTGCTGTCGGATATGTAAATAATGCAATGTCTTCTTCTTTTGCCTTGTCTCCAAGTTCCCACATTTCATCCCATGTTTCCGGAACTTCCCAGCCTTTTTCCTCGAACAGTCCTTTATTATAGAAAAGTCCGCATGGGCCGTAGAACATCGGCATCAGATATGTTTTTCCATCTCCGTAAGGATTTGTAATAGAGTTATCCACAAATCCCGGAAGGATTTTATCTTTTACTTTAACATCTTCGCCCGGAACTGTCATTTCCAGTACGTCTGTCAGCTCTTCTACATTGTTGTCTTTGATAAATGTTTCTGTAAGAGCGGATTCAGAACCAACTGCTCTCATGATAACATCCGGATAATCGCCGGATTTCATAGCCGGTGTGATAATATCTTCCAGTTTCTTGTCGATTGTGAGCTCAACCTTTACTCCCGGATTTGCCTCTTCAAACTTTGCGCAGACATTTTTCCACATATCCTGTCCATATGCAGTTTCTACTACTGCCAGCTTCAGAGTCTGTTCTTCGTCTGCCATAACGGTTGTTGCCATTCCTGACATAGTTCCTGCTGCCATAAGAGCAGAAAGAGCAACACTGGTAATTTTTTTCGCTTTCATTTCATATCCTCCTTTGATTTTTGTACATAAGATATAAAAACTTTGTTTTTTTCTTATAGTAACTCATTAAAATTGCTTTTTCAATGCGTATATTGCTATAAATTTTAGAAATATTGCTATGAATTATAAAATTAATGACAATATTGCTTTTAACCTTGATTTTTCTCATGTTTTTATTGTTATATAACACTTTATCTGCTAAACTGTACTTACTATTACTTTCTTCTGAGAGTATCTCCTGTTCTGATAACATCAGGATAAAACCGCAGCCATCACAAGATTTACGGAGCATCTGTCTTATGATATACGAAAGTATTCCCCTTAGTTCTGATCTTTCTGTGGAAAAAATTTATACGGTTCATTATTTTGAATACAGAAGTGATTTTTCCTACCCCGGAGAGCGGCATGATTTCTGGGAATTTCAGTGCGTAGATAAAGGAACTGCCCAGGTTCAGGCAGACGAAAAAGTCCATATTCTTACTCATGGCCAGGTGATCTTTCACCGTCCCAACGAATTTCACAATCTGTCAGCAACCGGCAGACATGCCCCCAATATTGTAGTTGTTTCCTTTGCCTGTAATTCTCCCTGTATGAGTTTTTTTGAAAAGCAGATCCTGACCCTTTCTGATACAGAGCGGACCCTGATCGGAAAAATTATCGCTGAGGCCCGGCGGTGCATTGCCTCTCCTCTTGACGACCCCTATCTTCATAAAATGGAATTAAAAAAAGACAGCCCTGTGGGTTCCCAGCAGCTTCTTGTTCTTTATCTGGAACAGCTTCTGATACATATGCTCCGAAGATATACTACACAGGTACCGCACTGTGTCAGAAACATTGGCGACCCCTCATTTGAATCTTCTGCCTGCCGGAGGATCACCCGTTATCTGGAGGATCATATCTGTGAATCCCTTTCCCTTGAAGCAATCTGCCATGACAATCTCATCGGAAGATCCCAGCTTCAGAAAATCTTCCGTGAGGAATACGGCTGCGGAGTGATCGACTTTTTTTCTCATATGAAGATCAATTTTGCCAGACAGCTAATCCGGGAAAATGACATGAATTTCACACAGATCTCAGAATTTCTGGGCTATTCCTCCATTCATTATTTTTCCAGACAGTTTAAAAAACTCTGCGGAATGACGCCTACAGAGTACGCGCTTTCTATTAAAGCCATCTCCGAACGTCCTCAGAATTCTGAAAAAGACATAAAAAATGGAGCCGATGCCTAAAACATCAGCTCCATTTTTGTCCCCTTTCCGGGCTCACTGTCAAGATTGATCTTTGCTTTATGAAGCGCAGCCCCATGCTTTACAATAGAAAGCCCCAGGCCTGTGCCTCCGGTCTGACGGGAATGACTTTTATCCACCCGGTAAAACCTCTCAAAAATACGTCTCTGTTCATTCTTCGGAATACCGATCCCATTATCCTCCACAAAATAGCAGGGATGATGTCCTTCCTGCCCTGCAAACACCCGGACGGTTCCTCCTGCATCGGTATAGCGGATGGCATTGTCCGCAATATTATAAAACATTTCATAGAGAACCTGACGGATTCCTCTCACCGCCACATGCTCCCCTTCCAGAACAAGACTGATCTGCTTTTTCTCTGCCGAAGGCTGGAGATGATACACAATGTCCTCTGCCAGCTCATAAATGTCTACTGCCTCAAATGGCATGTCGCTGTTTTTCTCATCAAGCCTTGAAAGCTGGATGATATCTGACACAAGAGAACTTAAACGGCTTGCCTCATGGTAAATCCTTCCGGAAAATTCAGGAACCTTGTCTTCTCCCACCATTCCGTTCATCATCAGCTCCGCATAACCGGAAATAGACATCAGAGGGGTTTTCAGTTCATGAGAAACATTGGCAGAAAATTCTCTTCGCATTGCCTCTGCCTCCTTCAGCTCCTCCAGCTGAGACGCGATCTGTTTATTCTGCTGGTCTACCCGTACAAGAAGGGGACGCAGCTCCTCATATCTTACATCTTTCAGAGGGTGCTCCAGATCCAGCTCATTAATGGGCGCGATCAGCTCCTTTGTCTGTCTCTGAACCAGGAAAAATTCCAGGGCCAGAATCCCCAGCATAAGAATCCCCAGCAGCGTAAAGCTGGAAAATAAAGTAAGGAACACACTGTCAGTTGTTCTTGCCACCCGAAGGATATTTCCATTATCCAGCTTCATGGCACAGTAAAAGGTCTGCTCGGAAAAGGTTTCCGAAAATCTTACGATCTCCCCATAGCCTTTTTCCTTTGCCTTCACAAACTCCGGGCGTTCCCCATGATTTTCCAGCTGGTCCGCCTCTGTCTCCGAATCATACAGAACATTGCCCTCATTGTCTGTAACTGTGATCCTTGTAGCATTGATCTCTTTTACATTGCTTTTCAGATAATCCAGTCCGGCTGCTTCGATACCGGCCCGGATGTATTCCACTTCATCCCGCACACTCTGTTTCATAAATACGTCAAACTTGTCATACATGACAAAGCTTGCAGCCAGAAAGGTCAGAAGAACAGACAGGATTACAAGAAAGCTTCCGTGATTTAAAATTCTCTGTCTCATTTTATTCTCCGATCCTGTATCCTACTCCCCGTATGGTTTCCACCATGTTTCCTGCTTCTCTCAGTTTCTGACGAAGTGTTCTCACATGTACGTCCACAGTTCTTGTCTCTCCGTCAAAATCATATCCCCACACATGACAGAGGATCTGATTTCTGCTCATAACAAGTCCTTTGTTCTCAATCAGATACTGCAAAAGCTCAAATTCCTTCCTGGTAAGCTCCACCTTCTGATCTCCAAGATGTACTTCATGACGTCCCACCGATATTCTCAGTTCTCCGCAGTGAAGCTCTCTGTTTTCCTCTTTCCTGCTGCACCGGCGAAGCACTGCTTTTACTCTTGCAACAAACTCCATCATACCAAAAGGCTTTGTGATATAGTCGTCCGCTCCGGCTTCCAGTCCCCGTACCTTGTCAAATTCCGCATCCTTTGCCGTAACCATGATCACAGGAATGTTTTTTGTATCAGGAGAGGACTTCAGCCTGGTCAGAATGCCGTATCCGTCCTCACCCGGAAGCATGATATCCAGAAGGATCAGGGACGGAAGTTCTTTTTTCATGGCTGCGCAAAGCTCTTTTCCATCTGCCAGCCCCTTTGCTGTAAATCCGGTGGTTTCAAGGGTATATACCAGAAGCTCCCTGATATTTTTTTCATCTTCTACACAGTAGATCATGAACTGTCCTCCTTATCTTCATATATGCCATAAAAGCTGCTGAGGAATTTCCCTCCGGAAATTCCCACAACAGCCTTGTATGATCTGCGTTCAGTTTTTACTGGCGCTTACGGAAGCAGATATTCTTTGCGTACTGCTTCCAGACATTTATTAAATTCATCATCCTGATCGTTTTTCATTGCGTTCAGATGTCTGTGTGTATCATAAAGATTCTCACGCACCTGAGTTACGCAGACACCGATATTGGAACAGTGATCTGCAATTCTTTCCATACTGGTGATCAGGTCAGAAAGAATGAAGCCCATTTCAATGGTACACTCGCCGGAGCGGAGACGATTGATGTGACGGCGTTTCATTTCTTTTGTCAGCTCATCGATCAGTTCTTCAAGCGCCTCGATCTCTGAAGCCTTGGTAATATCCTGTTCGTCAAATACAGAAAATGCTGTTTCTACGATTTTGGTCACTGCTGCAGTCAGTACTCTGAGTTCTGCCTTTGCATAAACGGAGAAGCTCAGGCCTTTTGCATGAAGCTCGTCTGCTGACTCTTTAATGTTTACTGCATGGTCGGAAATACGCTCGAAATCGCCGATGCAGTGAAGCATCATGGAAACGCTGTGACTGTCTGTCTCAGAAAGATCCTTATTGTTCAGCTGAACAAGATAGGTTCCCAGTTCATCCTCGTACCTGTCTACCTTGCTTTCCATCTTTGTGATCTTCTGAGCCTTTTCCTCACTGTAATCATGAAGCACCTCAAAAGAAGCCTTCAGCGCCTTCCAGGAATCCTCTGCCATACGTCTTGCTGCGGTTCTTCCCTGCTCTACTGCAAATGCAGGTTTTTCCAGGAAACGGGATTCCAGAATAAGGAATTCCTGATCTTCCTTTGCCGCCTCAACATCCTCAGAAGAGTCACGGATCGTCATACATGCAAGCTTCACAAGAAGATTGGAGAACGGAAGAAGCAGTAAGGTTGCTGTAACATTAAACACACTGTGGGTCACTGCGATTGCTGCCGGTGTTGCCATAGCGTCCATAAACGGGAACTGAACAGCTGCATTCAGAATATAGAATACACTCAGGAACACTACTGTACCGATAATGTTGAAATACAGATGGATCATGGCTGCACGTTTTGCGTTTTTGTTTGCGCCGATAGCAGACAGAAGCGCTGTCACGCAGGTACCGATATTCTGTCCCATAATGATCGGGAAGGCCGCGCTGTACGGCACAGCTCCTGTAACGCACAGAGCCTGCAGAATACCCACGGATGCAGATGAGGACTGGATGATGGCTGTAAGAACCGTACCTGCCAGAACACCTGCTATCGGATTGGAAAATGCCAGAAGAAGATTGGTAAACTCCGGAACATCAGCCAGAGGCTTCACAGCAGCGCTCATGGTATCCATACCGAACATCAGCACTGCAAATCCAACCAGAATAGCGCCAATGTCTTTTTTGCGGGAGTTCTTTGTGAACATCAGAAGCACAATTCCGATCAGCGCCAGGATCGGAGCAAAGGAACTTGGCTTAAGAAGGCTCATAAAGAAATTGTTGCTCTCAATACCTGCAAGACTTAAGATCCAGGCGGTTACTGTAGTACCGATATTGGCACCCATAATAATACCAACAGCCTGTGTCAGCTTCATAATACCGGAGTTTACGAAACCTACGACCATAACCGTTGTGGCAGATGAGGACTGGATCACCGCAGTCACACCCAGACCCAGAAGCACTGCTTTTAATTTGCTGGATGTAAGGTTTTCAAGAATTTTCTCCAGCTTTCCTCCGGAAATCTTCGCAAGGCCATCGCCCATAACCTGCATACCATACAGGAACAGAGCAAGACCGCCCAGCATCGTCAGTATACTAAAAAAATCCATTGTATTTCTCCTTTACGAAAATTTAATATATTTTCATTTTAAGAAACAATTGTAAAGTTGTCCCCAGCGCAATGTTAAATTTATGTAAAATTCTCAGAAGCTTCTGATGTCTTCTCCCTCATCGCCCGTTTTGTCAATAGAACGGATTTTCAGATAGTAACTCATGGTTTCATTCACCTTCACCTGAACCCGGTCCCCAACCTTATGGCCTTTCAGAGCCCGTCCGACAGGTGACTCGATGCTCACTCTGTTCTCCATGGAATTTCCTCTGATAGAGGTTACAAGCTTATACTTCTCAATTTCTCCGTCTTCTTCAAATTCTACTTCCACAATGTCATCCATGCCGACTTCGTCTTCTCGGGAAGTATCTGTAACAATATCCGCTGTTTTCAGCATTCTCTCCAGGTACCGGATGCGGCTTTCATTCTGGTTTTTGTGTCGCTTTGCCGCATAGTATTCAAAATTTTCACTGAGATCCCCCTGGGCTCTGGCTTCCTTTACCGCTTCAATGGCCTCTTTACGCACCACCAGCTTCCGGTGCTCGATCTCCTGCTGGATTTTCTGTACGTCACGCTCTGTCAGTTTTTCACGCATGTGCTCACTCTCCCCGCTTCATTATAAGTATCGTATGACTATAAAGTATACAGGATAATGAACGGAAACTCAATAACCCTTACGCGGACTTGCTGATATAACAGCAGATCAGAAGACATACCTCTTCTCCCTCCTGTCTCAGCTCCAGCATTCCGTCATACTTTTTCAGCGCAGCCTGAATGCTCGGAAGACCCAGCCCGTGATTTTTTGTGTCATTTTTCGTGGTAGAGGGCAGGGAAGATAAAATTCCCGTATTTTTCTTACGGCAATACTTCTCTTCCGTTTTTTCTGCACAGGGAAGTCTGCCCGGATTTCGCACACTTACTGCCAGAATCCCCTTTCCCTGCCTTACTTCCAGGGAAACTCTCCGCTGGTTTTCCGGAAGATTTTTCACTGCCTCCAGAGCATTGTCCAGCGCATTTCCGAAAATGGCGCTGATATCTGTTTTTTCCATGGGCAGAGGTTCCGAAATATCTGCGGAAACATGAAATTCAATATGATTCTGTTCCATCAAAGCAGCCTTGGAACTGAGAATAATGTTTACAGTGGTATCTCCGCAGTATTTCAGTGTACGGAAAATCCCTGTATGTTCCAGAAGCTCTCTGAGATATCCCTCTCTCTGGTCGTCCGGAAGAGCCAGCGCTGTCTGAAGATGATTTGTCATATCATGCTTTAAACGCCTGATCTCAAAATGCTGATTCTCCATAGCTTCATAGTACCGTCTGTTCTGTTCTGCCAGAAGAGCCTCCTCTTCCAGTTTCTGCTGCCGGGCCAGAACCACCATGGTCCATAAAAGCCCTGCAAAAGCCGAAAGGGACAAAAGCAGGAGAAACAGGTACTGGACAGAGATCCCTGCAGTATCATAATCGCTTAACAGCACAAGACTGAATACAATTCCCAAAGGAGGAAGGGTCAGGATAAAAAGAAGCCTCCACATGGAAGGCGCCAGTTCAAAATCTCTGTCCGGTCCCAGCTTCCGGATCAAAAGCCACAGCCCTGCACAAAAAAATATTTTTATCACAATCTGATACGTCTGATAAAACGGCGACCAGTTATCCACCAGCGCATTAAAAGAAAACACCGTACTGGCTGTCATCAGTCCCACTGTCAGCCTTTTTATGACGCTTCCCTCACAGCAGATCATAATAGCTGCAATAAAAAATACAAACGTGGGAACAATATTTCCCCAGTCTGCCAGATAGATCACCATACCGCCTAAAAATCCGCAGGCAGTCACAAGAATCATTCTGAGGAATTTACTGTTTTTCACCTTCAACAGACGTCCCACTGCCATAAACAGACAGATTCCCATAACCGAAAGCCAGGCAATTGTCAAAAACAAAAGCTCTGCATTTTTTCTCATAGGCCTGCCCCCTTCAGCATAAGCTCCGCAAGTCTTTTCAGCGCCTCTTCCTTCATCCCCCGGCTTACCGGAAGATTTTTTCCGCCTGTAAGGATTTCATCATGACCAATATACTCCACATGATCTCCGTTTACCAGATATCTTTGGTGAATCCTCACAAACCGTGCATCCACCTGAGACTGTACCTCAGAAAGCTTTCCGTAAAAAGCGTATTCTCTGTTTTCCGTTACCAGATACACCTGTCTTCTGTCGCTGTAAAAATACAGGATCTGATCCAGAGCTATCCGGAAGGTTCCCTCCTGATTCTGGAACACAAAATCTTTTTCCCGTCTGGAATAAAACGCTTCTCTGGCTCTTGACACAATCTGTCTGATCCGTTCTTCCCCGGCAGGTTTCATCACATAGTCCAGCGCCCCTGTGCGATATCCGTCAAATACGTACTCAGAATATCCTGTCACAAATACAAGAAGGATATTTCTGTCAAACTCCCGTATCCTTTCCGCAGCCTCCATGCCTGTCATTTCTTTCATTTCCACATCCAGAAAAAGAAGATCGATCTCTCCCGGATGTTTTTTCAGCCAACGGACCGCAGTTTCTCCTGAACTGAATTCATATACAATTTCCTCATCCGTTTCATATATGGATTTTTCAAGCTGAAACCGCAGCTGATCCCTGGCCTCCTGTTCATCGTCGCACAAAGCGATTCTCAGCATAATATCTCCTCCTGCTGCTTTTATATCCTTTACTGATGCTCCTCGCTTCAGATTTCTTTTATCATACCACAACCACAGCTTCCGGCGCATGCCAAACTTTACAAAAATCCTTCTATTCTTTACATCTTCCGCAGAGACCTGCAAAACTTTACCGGAAAAATGCCAAACTTTACAGCCTGGATTCCGGCTGTTTTTTTCTGTGATATGGTAAAATCACAACAGCAGAACATCTGTAAATTTTTAACATAAGACGAGGAGGAATTTTATGTTATCTGTAAAAAATCTGGAAAAATCCTATACTACCGGCAATCGTACCTATACAGTGCTGAAAGGAATCAGCTTTTCTGTTGCCAAAGGGGAATTTGTAGCTGTAATGGGACCCTCCGGTTCCGGAAAAAGTACGCTTCTTAACTGTATTTCCTGCTATATCCCCTTTGAAAAAGGCAGGATCACCCTGGGCGGGCAGGAATTAAGCTCCCTGACACCTGAACAGCTTGCCTCTGTCCGCAACGAAAAGCTTGGTTTTGTTTTTCAGGACTTTATGCTTCTTGACGGCCTTTCTGTCCGTGAAAACATTCTTGTTCCCAGAATCATCCGACAGAATGTGGACAAAGAAGGGGAGCGCTACGCAGATCAGCTTATGGAGCTTTTTGGTATCAGCCATATCCGAAACAAATATCCGGCAGAGATTTCCGGCGGAGAACGTCAGAGAACCGCAGTTGCAAGAAGTCTGATCAACCATCCTCTGATGCTCCTTGCTGACGAACCTACGGGAAATCTGGACAGCAAATCAAGCAGGATCGTTATTGAATCTTTTGAAAATGCAAGACAGAATCTGGACGCTACCATTTTTATGGTGACACACGACAGCTTTTCCGCTTCCTTCTGTGACCGGGTGATCCTGCTGAAGGACGGAAATATCTACCGTCAGCTTGAAAAAAATATTCAGACAAGAAGTGCTTTTCATGACACACTGTTAAATGCGATCAAAGAAATGAGTGGTGATATGTAATGGATAACAGAAAAAGAAGATCGATCAAAACTATGGCGGAACTGGAAAGCCGCCTTCGCCGTACCAACCAGAAGCAGGCAGCTCTTTACCTGTTCTGCAATTTTATTTCTCTTATGCTGATGACAGCTTATTCGGGACTGATGTTTTCTCCCACTGTACAGGATATTTTTCCTCCGGGAGGCGACAGCCGGAAACAGTTATACGCCATCTTCGTTCTGGCCCTGTTCGGCTGCGTTATATTTACGATTTATGCTGCCAGCCTTTTTTTCCGCAAAAAATCACGGCAGCTTGGCATCCTTATGGCTCTCGGAGCTTCCAGAAAAACACTGGCGCCCGGTCTTTTCCGTGAGGTGCTGCTTTTAAGCGGCAGCTCTGCTGTTCTGGGAACTCTGGCAGGTTTTCCCTTCCTGTTTCTTCTGTGGACTGCCTTCCGGATTTTTATTGTAAATTCAGAAGAAATGGTTCTGAACGTGGATTTCCGGTGTCTCTGGGTATCTGCAGGCTTCACAGCCCTGGTTGTGATCTGCGCATGCGTTCTTGCTTTTCTTTATATGAAACGCACCAATATTCTGGACGTGATCCAGGAAGAGCATCAGAACGAGCCTGTAAAAGAGCTTGGACGCTGGTGCGGCCCTGTGGGTATTGTCCTGATTCTGGCAGGCGCAGTTGCAGGATACGAAGGCCCAACTGTATACATGAATGTGTTTCACAGATATCCATCCCCTTTTCTCAACCTTTTGTACGCTCCTGCTTTTGCAGGTCTTTACATGGTCATGCTTCACACAGTTGTCAACGGCTGGACCTCCAGACGCAAAAATCCCTGGAAAAACATCATTGCCAGAAGTATGATGAAATTTCAGGGAAAACAGACGGTAAACAGTCTCCTTGTTACTACTGTGCTGGTTGCAGGCGGCTGCTTCGGGATTTTTTATCTGCCGATGCTTCATACCGGACTTTCCATGGGCTCCGAAAGCCGCGCCTATGACTATTCCTGGTTCTGGCCCTCCGACCAGTCTCTCCCTTCTGAAGAAGAGATTTATTCTCTGGCAGAAAAACATGATTTTCAGATCAAAGACTGGCTACAGTGTTCCTATCTTTCCCTTGCCTGTGATAATAACATGCAGATTCTGAACCCGGACAACACCCTTTCCTATCAGCATTTTGACATTGCCGATGAATGTCATGCTCTGTCAGAGTCCACCTATAATCAGATCACCGGACAGAACATTTCACTGGATCCCGGCTTCTTCTACGCAGTTACAAATGAAGAAGAAACCGCTTACGATACAGTGGAAAATGCAACACTTTTTACAAACATGACTACAAGAGAAGAGCTTCCGGTTACCTGTAAAGGCTTTGTACATTTTGAAGATATGGCATCTCACGGCACTGCTGTTCTGGATGACAGCGACTACGAAAAAATCTCTCAGGGGCTTGCTCCTGAATGGACCGGCTCCATGATCTGGTTTAATTCAGAAGGAAAAGACAGTTACGCCTTTGCACAGGAGCTCTTTGTGAAAATTGTAAATTCCTATGATGACCAGCACTTCAGCAACAGCTATTATGATCCGGTTCAGTATGTTATGACAGAGGGCTATACAAATAATTACTACGGTTCCACCTATACTGTCAGTCCGGAGGAACGGCAGGTGGACCGTACCAACATCAACAGTTCTGACTTCCGGATGTACTGGAATTATATTCCTCAGTTCCGTATTATGGATGCTCAGGATCAGCTGAAAACCTTTGGAGTATTTATGATGACCTTTTTGTTCATTGCCATTATCTGCATTACCGCAGCCCTGGTCATTGCCTATACCCGCTGTCAGACCATTGCCCTGAACAATGCCTATGTGTTTTCAGATCTGATGCGTCTTGGCGCTTCTCCCGCTTTTCTTGGCAGAGAGCTTCAGAGGCAGGCTGGTCCGGTATTCAAAATTCCTGCCATCAGCGGAATGTCGCTGATGATCCTGCTTTATTTTATGATTTTGCTTGCCAATGACGGACTTCTGACAAAATCCGAAATTCTCGGTTTTGCCATGTGCCTGGAAGTAGCTGCCGTGATCGCCCTTATCATTTACGCCGTTTTCCGCCGCACGCTGCGCAGTCTGAGAAAACAGCTGGGTATCTGCTCCTCAGAACAGAAGATTTCCCGGTAACCTCCGTTTACAGACAAAGAAACTGCTGTATGGACAGACTTACGCCCATCCTTACAGCAGTTTCCTGTTATCTGTAAAAATCCAAATAAATTTTTCTGTTATTTCTTCTGTTCCTCCAGAAGCTTCTTCAGACGCCTGATTTCCGCCTCTGCAGCCTCTGTTTTCTTTCGTTCCATGGCAATTCCCTGTTCGACTCCCCGTTTAAAGCCCTGTTCAAGGCCCTGCTCAAGACCCTTCTTAATCAGCCTATCTGATTCCAGTTCCAATACTTTTCCTCCCATTACATCACCAAATCCTTTCCTTACTTTTTCTTTGCCTCTGAACACATAATCTGCGATCTGGATGATCAGTTCGACCATATCCCGGTATGTTTTTTCATTTCCTTTCTCAAGAAAATTTTCCTCCAGATACTTCTCGATTTTTGCATACTCATCTAAAAGTTCCTTCCATTTCTCGCCGTCCGTGTCCAGCCCTTTTTCCTGTTCGTATTTTATGACATGATACGGCAGTAAAAACAGCAGATGTTTCTGCAGCATATCATCACAGGTAAACCTCTGCACCTGTACAACTGGAACCGTGTATTCTACTGTATTACCATCTGGCATTACAATCTCCACAGATATCGTATCCCTCTTTTTCGTGCCGCGCAAATACAGTACGCACGACTGTGGAAAATACATCCGATATCTGCCATTTTCCTTCTGTACCTGTTCCAGACTGATTGCAAAATCGTATTCAATCATTCGGATCACCATAGTAGAATCGTCTGTACTCTGACATTCTATATGGTAAATCCGATTTGCAATCAGTAAATGGGAATCTGTAATCACCCTGCCGTTTTGTGTCTGATGTTCATTTCTCTTTTGTATGATTTTAATATCCTCCGGATAGGAAGTGCCAAAAACTTCATTGATCAGCGGAATCGCCAGCTGCGGCATCTTTTCCAGCATAGTCCGGAACACATCATCAAAAATAGTACTGCTTTCCATAAGACATTCCTTTCTTTATGTAACTTATAATATTAGCTTCCGAGTTTTGTCTTATGTATTCCAGGAAATGTTATCAGCTTGTATATTTTATTCCAGAAAACTTCCGGAATCCTTATCTTTTGTGGAAATGATGTTGGTCTTTTGCCTCCCTCCTTCATGATATCACAGGATTGATTATTACACCTTTATTATAAAGGAATCGCAGGCATTTATAAAGAAAAACTGTTGCTTTTCACTCCGTTTACAGCGACTTGGGCAAAATACATTACACCTCTCCCTCTTACCTGGACTCGGCCACCTGGCAGTAAATCTCTGCAGTCTCATCCCGGGTTGCCAGATTTTCAGAAAATGCGCTGGCGCTTCCTGCTGCAAGCCCCATATAAAAAGCATGGCGGTAATCCTGCGTTTCCATCCAGCCTGCCATAAATCCGGCCACCATAGAGTCCCCGGCTCCTACTGCATTTACAAGCCTGCCTTGGGGAGCGGGCTTCTGGTAAACTTCACCGTTTTCCGTTATCAGAACCGCCCCCTCTCCCGCCATGGAGATCAGGACATTCCTTGCTCCCATTTCCTGAAGCTTTTTGCCGTAGGGAATCGCCTCTTCCCCTGTGTAAATCCTCACTCCAAAAATCTCTCCAAGCTCATGATGATTCGGCTTCACCAGGAAAGGATGGTATTTCAGCACCTTTACAAGAAGCATTCCGGTTGCATCCACCACCGTTGCCACGCCGCGGCCGGAAAGCCTTTCCATAATTTTTTCGTACATATTATCAGGCATGGATGCCGGGATGCTGCCTGCCAGAAATAAAACGTCACCCTCTCCAAGTCTGTCCAGCTTTTTTATCAGCTCTTCCACTTTCTCCGGAGCAATTTCCGGTCCGGCGCCGTTGATCTCAGTCCCATCAATGGATTTCAGCTTCAGATTAATCCGGGAAATCCCGTTTTCTACAGGGATAAACTCCGAATCCACCCCCATCTCCTGAAGTCTTCGTATGATCTCATCCCCGGTAAAACCTGCCGTAAAGCCAAGGGCTGTACTGGGAATCCCAAGATTTCTGAGAACAATAGAAACATTTATGCCCTTTCCTCCGGGAAGAAGCTTCTCAGAGCTGGTTCTATTGGTAAGCCCCAGCTTAAAGTCCTTTACATCCACAATATAATCCAGAGACGGATTAAAAGTTACCGTACAGATCATGGCTTGTTCCTCCTTTTTCTCCTCTTCATGACAAAATCCCCTGTCGGCTGTGACAGGGGTGAACTTTTCCTTATGCTTCTTCATTTTTAAAATTTTTCTTACGGTGCTTTACGCACTCTGTCAGCAGAAATTCAATCTGACCGTTAATGGAACGGAAGTCGTCCTCCGCCCACTGAGCCAGTTCATTATAAAGCGAGGCGGAAACCCTCAGTGGTATCTGCTTTTTTGTTTTTTCTTTTGATGCAGCCGGCATGGCTTCCGCCTCCTTTACTTATTTGCTTTCTATATTAATAGATTGAGCCGCTGTTGACAATAGGCTGCGCATCTTTATTTCCGCAAAGTACTACAAGAAGATTGCTCACCATAGCTGCCTTGCGTTCCTCATCAAGCTCCACCACATTGTTTTCGCTGAGCTGGTTCAGAGCCATCTCCACCATGCCTACAGCTCCTTCCACGATTTTCTGACGGGCATCTATGATTGCAGCAGCCTGCTGTCTCTGAAGCATTGCAGCAGCGATTTCCGGAGCATATGCCAGATGGGTGATCCTTACGTCCAGAATCTCAAGTCCGGCTTCCTCAACCTTGGACTGAAGCTCTGCCTGCATGATATCCGCAATTTCCTGACAGCTTCCCCGAAGAGTCTTTTCGCCGCAGTCGCCATTGTCATAAGGATAATTTCTTGCAGCATTTCTGGTAACTGCATCACACTGGATAGAAAGAAATTCTGCATACTGCTCTACATTCAGAACTGCCTTGGTTGCATTTGCAACCTTCCAGATCACAATGGTCCCGATCTCTACCGGATTGCCCAGCTCATCATTGACCTTCTGGCGTTTATTGTCCAGAGTCATGGTTTTAAGAGAAACTGCCTTAGTGGCTGCCTTCCCGCCTCCGCCGCTTAAATTAATGTTAATGGAACCGGATTTTGCATTACTCTGCTTTTCCTCATTATCAATAGTCTGCGCTGCCGGGCCTACTGTTTCACAGAAAGGATTGATCCAGTAAAATCCCTCGTTATAAAGTGTTCCATAGTAGCTTCCGAACAAAGTCAGCACAAAAGCCTCATTTGGATGGATTACCTTCAGTCCACAGAACATAATAATTCCGCCAACATTCAAAAGTACGCCCAGCACAATACAAACTGCAAGAACCACTCCGCCAGCCGGCTTATCTGCCCCAAACCAGGTAGCGCCCAGAACATACATGGGAATTCCCGCCAGGGTCACCAGCAGTGACACAACTGCCATGGGAAATCCCGGCGCAGCCTTAAGCTTCTTTTCTTCCGTAGATTTTACTTCTGCCATAATCTCTTTCCTCCCTGCTTTTCGCAAATACAGGCCCTCCTGTATTTACGTTTCCTCTCCGTTCCCTCTTTTCGGAAACAGAATTAATTTGATATCTTTTTGATATCATCATAATATATCTTTTCCTGTAAAAAGTCAATATTTTTCTGATAATTTTCAAAGAACAAAAGAGAACAGGTCCGCTTCGAACTTCCTAAATCCCTCAATCCTTGAGGGACTTGTTCCGCTTTGCGCGCCAGATGCAGACTGCCATGGGCAGTCATATTCCGCATGCATCTGGTCGCATCCTCGTGGAGCGTTTTTTGTTTATTCAGAAACTAGTACAAAATGTACTAATTTCCTAATAAATAAAAAAAAGGAGCCGAAGCTCCTAATCAGAATGTTTTTTTATATAGTTCATTGTCTGGTACCGTCTCCAGATAGAACAGAACGTCCAGACAATACTGATTCCTGCCGCAATGGAAAGAGCGTACTGAAGCGTCAGACTTCCGTATTCAGAAATCTCCCTGGTATTTCCGCTGACAGCAGCGCTCATTGTATAATACAGAGAGCTTCCCGGAATCAGAGGCACCACAGAAGGTATTACAAACAAAAGCGTCGGCGCCATTTTTTTCCGCGCAAATATCTCTGAATAAACTGCCGCAAAAGCAGATGCCACAAGGCCTGAAGCAAAAATATGCTGTGTCACATCAAACATCAGAAGATAACATCCCCAGCACAGGGCTCCACCAAGAGAACCGGCCATCCAGAGGCTTCTTCGAAGCCGGAAGATCATGGAAAATCCCAGAGAGCCGATAAACGCCATAGCAAGCTGCAAAATCACTTCTTTCATATTCCCACCATCCATATAGAAGCCATAAAGCCACTGGCAAGGGCTCCGGCCCACAAAATACTTTCAATCAGCCGCATAATTCCTGCAATCGTATCTCCCATCAGCATATCGCGGATTGAATTTGTGATAGCAATTCCGGGTATCAGCAGCATAATATCCCCGATCATAATCTTATCTGCGTGAAAAAACGGCAGAAACTTTACCGTCAGGCAGATCAATGTACCTGTAAAAAAGGAACACACCAGGTTAAACATTACATTATTCGCCAGAAGCTGTGCGCCTTTTTCCTGAAAAAGACAGATGATGACTGCAAAAACGGCTGCTGCCAGCCCGTCTGCAAAGCTTCCTCCAAAAAACACAGCAAAGCTTCCCGCAGCAAGAACACTTCCCAGATACATCTGCCACTGTTTTTTAGGAGGAACGCATTCCCGTAAACGCTGCTCAAACAAATCCAGAGGCAGCGGCTCCCTGCAGCATTCTCTGCTCAGTGCATTAATACGTTCCAGTGCCAGGAAGTCTGTGCCTGATTTTGTGATCCGTCTTGTGTGAGTCAAAAGAGTTCCGTCGCTTCTTTCCAGAGTGATTACAATACTGGATGTAATCACAAATACGTTCATCCTCTCGGCCCCGTATGCCACTCCAATACGTTCCAGCGTATCTTCTACTCTTTTTACCTCCGCTCCGGAGGCCATAAGCCGCTCTCCTGTTTCCAGAAGAAGCTGAAGCAGGCGGTTTTCCGTGTTTGTCTGTTCCATACTGTTCTTTTCCATATGCCTGTTTCCCAACCTTCATCTGTCTTATTTTACAGCTCTTCCTGTCCCATCCGTACCTTTTCCAGACGAGCGGAAAGCTCCTCGGATACCTGATCAAACAGATAAGTTTTGCTGCTCTGGCGTCGGGCTTTCCATTCCTGTTTTCCAGCCTTTTCCGCATCCTCGATCTCTTTTTTTAATCCCATGGCAGAAAGCCGGTGAGCGCCCTGTCCCATAATGATCACCTGCTCCAGCCCGTCAGAGGTTGCCACTGTCACCTGATACTGACGACCGATTCTGTGAACTGTTTTTTCAATATACTGATCCGCAGTTTCCGCCTCTTTTGTGTATACCACAAAAATATTGTGATAGGGGATCACTTCCTCTGCATGCCCCTCCACCTTATAGGCGTCAAACACAAGGATCAGAGTACATTTCCGGTAGCCCTGATAATTGCTGAGAATATCCATCAGCTTATCGCAGGCAGCATGAATATTTTCCTTTGCAAGCTCCCGAAGTTCCTCCCAGGCAAAAATAATATTGTATCCGTCCACAAGAAGATATTCTTCCCTTCGGGGCTTTCCTGCCCGATAGCGGACCGTACTCTCAGAAGTTCTTCCCACTGTTCTGGATGGAGTGAACCGTTCCTTTTTTACGGCCCCGAAGGTTCTCTCAAAAATCGCCTGAAGCTCCTGCTCCTCCTCATAGCTTCCGCTGTAGGAAAAGCCCTTCTGGCCTTTTCGCCCTTTTCCGCTGCCTGTCCTGTTCTGACCGCCTGCGGGCATCCCGGTAAAACTCTCTGTTGATGTCTCCTGTTCCGGAATCTCATACCAGTTTTCTGTATCCTGTGCCAGCTCCTCTGCATCCGCGCCGCAGTCCAGATGCTTATAATTCTCCACCTGATCCCAGGGAACCACAAATCCTGCCCCGTGGGCGCAGAACACCGAACCGGTAGGATTTTCCAGATCACGCTCGGAATCATAGCCGGAAGCCATTACCAGCTCCTCCTGATTTCTGCAGGGCGCATATCCCTTCAGATTGCAGAAAAGCCTTCCTCTTCCTCCTGTGTAGGAAATGACCTCTTTCTGATAATCCCTCATGGATGAAACTGCTGCCATACCTGTAAGAACAGCCATATCACCGTCTGTTTCCGGCGGATTGAATTTCCCCTGCATTTTCTGAACATCGGACATTGCCCTGCCGATCATCTCTGCGGGAACCTCCAGCCGAAATTCATAGTAAGGCTCCAGAAGAATACTTTTGGCCTTTTTCAGTCCCTGACGCACTGCCCGGTAGGTTGCCTGACGGAAATCTCCGCCTTCTGTATGCTTCGCATGAGCCCGTCCGGTCAGAAGAGTGATCTGCACATCTGTCAGGGCAGAGCCTGTCAGAACTCCCAGATGCTCCTTTTCCTCCAGATGGGTAAGGATCAGTCTCTGCCAGTTACGGGCAAGAACATCCTCACTGCAGGCAGTAAAAAACTGACAGCCGCTTCCCGGCTCTCCCGGTTCAATAAGCAGCTGTACTTCCGCATAATGGCGCAGAGGCTCAAAATGTCCCACACCGATCACAGGCTCTGCAATGGTCTCTTTGTATACAATACTTCCTGCGCCAAATTCCACTGCCACATGAAAGCGTTCCCAGATCATACTTTTCAGGATCTCGATCTGAACCTCTCCCATTAACTGGGCATGGATTTCTCCCAGAACACTGTCCCACACTATATGAAGCTGCGGCTCTTCCTCCTCCAGCTGTTTCAGTTTTTTCAGCATCTCATGAACATCACATCCCTCAGGAAGTATGATCTGATAATTGAGAACAGGCTCCAGAACAGGAAGAACCGACTCCTGCTCTGTGCCAAGCCCCTGACCCGGATGAGTTTTTGTAAGTCCGGTCACTGTACAGATATCTCCTGCCGAAACCTCCTGGACCAGTTCATATTTAGAACCGGAATAAATACGGATCTGATCGATCTTTTCCTCATCCAAAATCGTTTTGACCTTCAGATCTCCTCCTGTGATCTTCAGATAGGTAAGCCGCACTCCCTGAGGATCTCTGGCGATCTTAAATACTCTTGCCCCAAATTCCCGGGGATAAGCCCGCTCCATAGTATAGCTTTCCAGTCCCTGAAGAAATTCCTGAACTCCCTGCATTTTAAGAGCAGAACCAAACCAGCAGGGGAATACCTTCCGCTGCACGATCAGACGGCAGATTTCTCTGTGAGCAACCTCTCCTGTTTCCAGATAGGTTTCCAGAAGCTCTTCCTCACACATGGCAAGATTTTCCATAAGGTCATCCAGGTCTTCTGATGTGTCTGTTCCGGATTTCATACTCTCTGTTTTATCGTCACCGACAGCTCTTTCACTGTTATCCTCTGTCAGACAGGCAAAATCCATGCAGTTTTCGTTGAGACGTTTTCTGAGGTCCCTGAGAAGAGCATCATGATCTGTTCCCTGCTGATCCATTTTATTTACAAAAAGAAACACCGGAATCTCATATCTTTCCAGAAGCCGCCACAAAGTCATGGTATGGCTCTGTACGCCGTCCATGCCGTTTATTACCAGTATCGCATAGTCAAGCACCTGAAGGGTACGCTCCATTTCCGCAGAAAAATCCACATGGCCCGGAGTATCCAGAAGCGTGATCTCCATCTCTTCTGTTTTCAGCCGCGCCTGCTTGGAAAATATAGTAATTCCCCGTTCCCTCTCCAGCTCATAAGTATCCAGAAAGGCATCTCCATGATCCACTCTTCCCAGCTTTCGTATTTCTCCGCAAAGATAAAGAAGCCCTTCGGATAAGGTCGTTTTTCCGGCATCTACATGGGCAAGAATACCGATGCATATACGTTTTTTTGTTTTTTCAGGCTTTTGTCCGCCCATAAAAAATGCCTTCTTCTGTGGTCACATAATAGTGAATTATAGCACAAAAGGAGGCGATAGTCGAGATGCCGCCGGAAGGATCACGCCAAGCACATTCCTGCTTTTGGCGTAATCCTGTTCCTTATTCTTCATGCACCCCCTTGTTTTTTTCTTCTTTTATGCATATAATAGTATCTAATCACGATTTAGTAAATCACGATTAGATATTTTTTAGGAGGTAGTTTTATGTTCATCGGCAGAGAAAAAGAACTAAAATTCCTGCAAGATAAATACGACGAAAAAAAAGGGCATCTGATTGTTTTATACGGCAGAAGGCGTGTAGGCAAAACGGAAACTCTCAAAGAATTTTGCAAACATAAGCCGCATATTTTCTACTCCTGTACACAAAGTACGGACCGAGTGCAGCTTGCAAAATTTTCAAAGCAAATTTTGCGAGAGGATATTCCAGCCAAACAATATATATCTGAATTTACTGATTGGGAGAAAGCGTTTCGCTCGATCCTCGATCTGCCATATGGAGAAAAGAAAAAGCTGATTGTAATCGACGAGTTTCCATATATGTGCAAAGGGAATCCGAGTATCCCCTCTATTCTGCAAAACCTCTGGGATACAGTTCTAAAAGACAGTAATGTGATGATCATTCTCTGTGGCAGTGCAATGAGTTTTATTGAAAAAGAATTGCTTGCAGAAAAAAATCCGCTGTATGGCAGAGCAACCGGTATTTACAAAATGAATAAAATGGGCTTTTACGATGCTGCCCGTTTTTTCCCAAATTACTCAGAAAAAGATAAAATACTCGCTTATGCCATACTTGGCGGTATTCCGCACTATCTCAACCAGTTCAACCCGGACCTTGACCTTGCTGAAAACATCAAACGCAATATTCTTACCAAAGGCTCGGTACTTTATAGCGAAACAGACTTTTTGCTCCATCAGGAACTCAGAGAAACTCCCATCTACAATTCCATTATTGAAGCAGTTGCTCTGGGCAGCACAAAGTTGAACGACATTAGCCAAAAATCCCTTGTGGAAGACACTTCAAAAACAAGCGTCTATCTAAAAAACCTGATAGAACTTGGCATTGTTGAGCGCGAATTTTCTGTTGATACCGGGACGAAAGAAAAGGCAAATACAAATCGGGGAACTTACCGTTTAACTGATAGTTTTTTCCGTTTCTGGTATGCTTTTGGTTTTGCGAATCTGTCACAGCTTGAAGATGGGGATGTGGACGGTGTTTATGAATATCTCGTAGAGCCCGCATTACACGAGTTTGCTTCCTTATCGTTTGAAGATGTTTGCAAAGAATTTGTGCGTGAACTGCAAAGGAAAAACGCCTTGCCATTTCGTTATATCAAAATGGGGCGTTGGACAGGGAAAACGACTGTTCGTGATAAAAATATGGAAAGCGGATTGAGAATAGCAGAAACAGAGATCGACTTACTGGGCATCGGAAGGGATGCAAAAGAATATTTAGTGGGAGAATGTAAATTCAAACACAGCCCATTTAATTACTCTGAATATCTCGACACCTTAGCAAAATTAACTCCACAAAAAGCAAAAGCAACATTCTATTACGCCTTATTTTCTGAATCTGGTTTTGATAAGAAAATCCAAATAGAAGCCGAAAACTCAGATACTGTCTATCTCTACGATCTTAAAACGATTGTGAACTATAATCGATAGCGATTCTGTAATAAAAATACGGGAAATACACCCAGGATAAATCACACTTATAGCTTAATAAATGACACCTTTCGGTGTAGTAATATAACATTTTTACAGAGTTTTGATGGGTTGTTACCGTCTGTCGGCTCATACATGGGCAAGAATACCGATGCATATACGTTTTTTTGTTTTTTCAGGCTTTTGTCCGCCCATAAAAAATGCCTTCTTCTGTGGTCACATAATAGTGAATTATAGCACAAAAGGAGGCGATAGTCGAGATGCCGCCGGAAGGATCACAATTCATTGATCGTTGCTGTAATGGGCATATTACAGATGCGCTTTGCCGGAAGAAACGGTGCAAGAAGTGAAACGATCACAAGCAACGCCAGTATTCCTGCAACGGATGCTGAAGGAAGCTGCCATTGGGTTCCCCAATAATCTGTAATCATCTGAGTATAAAAAAAATAATGCAGGGGCAGACCCAGACCGCAGCCTGCAAAAAGTCCGAATATTGTGTAGGTAGCTGTTTCCATACTGATCATCTTCTTTATCTGTAAATCATCCATTCCCACCGCGCGCATGGCTCCGTATTGTTTTGTTCTTGCAGATACACTCATGGAAATACTGTTTACAGTGTGAATAACAGTAATCAGTGTGATCACTGCCAGGAATCCATAAACAAATAAACAGAACATAAAATACGTGTTTTGCGTGTCCTTATTCTGCGCCATCCTGTCATAAAAATCATAATGTCCGTCTGACAGTGCGTGAAGCTCATTCACATTCTGTTCTGAGGCTTTTGAGGAAAGCTGCACATCAAGAACAGCATAGGCATCTTCACCTGTAATATCCGTAAACATTCTCTCCGAACAGATAACAATTGGCTGATCCGTTGTATCAAAGGGACTGTCTTCCAGAACTCCGGCTACTGTAAGCTCTGTCTGCTCCAGCCGGATGGTGTCTCCAACCTTCAGAGAGTTGCTTTTATCATAGACTGTCAGTACGCCGTTTCCCTCAGCAACATCCGATATATCACCTGCGATCAGGTCTTCTGCCGCCCATCGGAACTGATCTTCTTCATATGAGATCAAATCAATCTGTCCTGATTTCCCTTCATATTCTGCCGGAAGGCTTTGATACATCCTGCCAAATGCCCTCTCTACATAAGGTCTGCTTTCCACCTCTCCGGCAAAGCTTTTGTCAATCTCGCACGAATTATCAGAACTAATGTAAAAAACGTCCGGCGCCCAGGCTCTTAAGGGGGTAAGGGCCATATTCACCCATTGTACAAGAACAGAAAAGCTTAAAATCATAATGATACTAAGCGCAAAGGATCCGGTCATAAGCAGCAGATTTTTTCGGGAGGATACCGCATGATGAATCCCCAGGGCCGTCTCAATTTTCAGGAAATTCTTCCTGACCGGCCGGGACGTACTTCCGTTTTCATAAAAATTTCCGGTAACAGCCGCAACCGGAGAAACACCTGCAGCCCGCCTTGCAGGAGAAATGGAAGATAAAAATACTGTCAAAACTCCAACAATGATTCCGCTGATGATTCCCACACCGCTGATTTCAAACAGAGGAATCTGTACAAACTCAGTTCCTGCGCCAAACCGTAGCAGCGCGCAAAGTATCCATGTGCCTGCAATGCCTGCTGCCACACCAACCGGAACTGCTGTTTTACACCAGTAAAGAGCTTCCAGTCTGACTATGTGCATAACCTGGGTCCTGCTCGCCCCAATACAGCGGAGCATTCCAAAAAACTGTGTTCTCTCTGCGGTTCTGCTGTTCAGACTTCCCGCGATCATAAAGACTCCTGCTGCCAGAACCAGAACAAACAGGATGACAGCTATAAGATAATTTCCCATAATATAAGAATCGCTGCTGAATCCTGTTATTCCCAGCAAAGCCGTATTTTCCGATAATATTTCATCAGTAAATCCATAGGTCTGCCGCAGCTCTGAAATCGCCCTGCGAATATTAATATTTTCATTAAAGCGTACAAAACATACCGGCTCAAGCCTGCTTTCTTCTGCTTTTGCCAGACTCTGAAAGGAATCCCAGCTCAGAAAAGTCCCCACCACATCGGCATCTGTAGTAATGGTAACATCTCCTCCAAAACCGGAAATCCTATAGTCAAAATCCCCGGCCGGTGTATGCATGGTAATCACATCTCCGATATTTACAGAAAGTAACTCTTTCGCTCCATTGGAAAGTAAGATTTCATTCTCTTTTACAGGATACTGCCCCTCTGTCAGATCCTCATAGATTTCCGTGAGAATCGAATGATCGCCGCCTGCAATAACGCATGTTTTTCCCTGAATCGTATAGTCATCAGACAGATCAACATTCAGTGCGTCATAATGAGAGACAGCTGCAACATCTGTCCTCTGTGCAATCTGATCAATCTGCTTCTCAGTCGGCTCCTTCAGCATAATATGCCAGCTGCCATGCTCTTCTGTCACGCGCTTTTTTTCCATACGGATTCCCATATCTGCCATACTGAAAATCGCGGTAACCAGCAGTACCGAAATAATAATACACAGCATCGTCATGCGGTTCTGTCTCTTGCGCACCTTTGCAGAAATCGGAATAAGGCTTAAATAGCTTTTCATTGACAGCACCTCCCGAAATCAGTCAGCACTCCGTCCGACACCTGAAGCACCCGGTCTGCGGTCTGGGCGATGCTGCGATTGTGGGTGATCATAATAATAGTCTGCTCATATTTTTTTGACGCCTCTTTTAACAGAGCGATCACCTCGCTGCTGTTCTGAGTATCCAGATTTCCTGTTGGCTCGTCTGCAAGGATCAAAGCCGGACGGGTAATCAGCGCGCGTCCAATGGCCACTCTCTGCTGCTGGCCGCCGGAAAGCTGGCTTGGCAGGTAATTCCGGCGATCTTTTAAATTCAGTACAGTCAGAAGCTCTTCCAGATATTTTCTGTCCGGCTTCTGATAATCCAACAGCATTGGGAAAATCATGTTCTGTTCCACTGTCAGCTCCGGGATCAGGTTAAACGCCTGAAAGATAAAGCCGATATTCCTGCGCCGGAATACGGTCAGCTTCCGGTCATTCATAGAAAAAATATCCTTGCCGTCGATCAGCACCTTTCCCGAAGTAGGAATGTCCAAAGCACCGATCATATTCAAAAGGGTACTTTTTCCGGAACCGGATTCTCCCACAACCGCCACATATTCACCCCTTGGAACAGAAAAGCTGACGTCTTTCAGTGCCTTTACAGAAGTTTCTCCGCTGCCATAGGTCTTACAGATATTTCTGACCTCTAATAAATTCATTATGCAACACCTCTTTCTCAATAACTTTGCTCTGCAGACAGATAATGTTCTTTTTTGTCTACAATACAAAGGATAGCACTGAAACATTACAGTCAGCCTACAGCCAGCCTACAATTTTGTAGGAATTAAAAAATTCATTGTAAAAACCGTGCCTCTTCCCGGCTCACTGTCCACCTCAATGCTGCCGTCATGTGCCTCAATGATCGCTTTTGCAAGGGGAAGTCCAAGACCGATCCCCTGTCTGTCCCTGGAAAAACGGCTGCGATAAAACCGCTTGAAAATATGGTGCAGATCCTCCGGATGAATGCCGCATCCATTGTCTTTTACCACGATTTGAACGACAGAAGGCAAGGCTCTCCATTCGATATGAATCTTATCTCCTTTTTCTGTATGATCCAGAGCATTTTTTACAATGTTGCCGATTGCTTCGGACAGCCAGTCACGATCGCAGAAAAGAATCACCTTATCTGAGCCGGACAGAAGGATTTCTTTCTGCTCCTGTCTGGCCCTGTATGCAAAATGCAGCTCAATGTCCCCCATCATATCCGCCACATTTTCCGTTTCCTTTTCAATCATAATGGAACCGGCATCCAGTTTTGTGATTTTAAGCAGATTCTGCACCAGTGTTTCGATGCGGTCAAGCTCCTGTTCTGATAAATCTGCAAACTCTTTTACCAGAGACGGATCCACATCCTCATCCTGAAGCAGCCCGTTATAGATATTCAGGGCTGCCAGCGGTGTTTTCAGCTGATGAGAAATATCCGAAATTGTATTTTTCAGAAATTCCTTTTCCCGAAGCCGGTTATCTGCATGTGCATTTAAGACCGCTGCCAGAGAATTGACCGCGTGAAACAGCCGGTACAGTTCCCCCTCGTCATCACACTCAATACGCGCATTGCGATTGCCGTCAAGATACCCGTTGATCTGTGACACTGCCTGTTCCATAAGCTGATCCTGTTTCCGGAAACAGGAATAACACGCTGACAGTATCAATCCTCCTGCCAATGCAAAAACAAGTAACAGGAACAAAGAAATCCTCTGGAAGTACCGATATAAGAATCCCTGGGTCAGCAAAAGGGCTGCCATCCAGATAAATGATAATGCAAGAAACAATTTTCTGATCTCTTTATTTACAAATATTTTCATAAAGCTCCTCACCCTGTCACATTCCATTTGTACCCCATTCCCCGGACTGTCAGAAGCATCTGCGGATCTCCGGGATTATCCTCAATCTTCATACGAAGCCGTCTCATATATACAGTAAGGGTACTGCTGTCAATGTAATTTCCATCGCAGTCCCACAGCTGGCCCAAAATTTTTTCCTTGGTAAGTACCATATTGGGATTTCTCATAAACAGGCACAGAAGCTTGTATTCCGCAGCAGTCAGCTCCAGCAGTTCTCCGTTTTTAAAGACCTGCCCCTGCAGTAAAAGTACTTTTATTCCATTTGATTCCAGCTGCGTATCTGATGAGCTGAAATCTTTTGCCCGGCGGAGCAGCGCATTTACTCTGGAAACTAACACTCCCAGCTTAAACGGTTTTGTAATATAATCGTCTCCGCCAATATCCAATCCCATAATAATGTCCATTTCCTCATCAGCCGCTGTCAAAAAAATAATAGGCACTTTGGAAACCTGCCGCACTTTTTTGCAAAATTCAAATCCCGTGCCGTCCGGCAGCGATACGTCCAGTACCAGAAGATCATATTTTCCATCCGCCCACAGACTGTCTGCTTCTTTGAGCGTTCTGGCTACGGCCAGTTCAAAGCCCTGTTTCCTGAATGCAAAAGAAAGCCCGTTAATCAGGCTCAGATCATCTTCTAAAAGCAATATTCTGCTCATGTTTTTCTCCTTTTCCTGTTTCATCTGTTCCGTTTTTCTGAAACTGATCGCTTTTCCCGGAACTGCGAAATATTTCCACTGAAATTTCTTCCATGTTTACTCCCGGAAATACAGCGGTCTGAGGTTTCTCACCACATTTTCGCTGACGCGGACCACTGCATCCAGATCCTCATCCCTGTGGTTCAGATATGCGTGAAAGCATCCCTGTATACAAAAAGATAAAAGGATATTCCGCTCTGTATCATGCTGATATTCCGGATATCTCTGCCAGATCAGCTTTTTCAGCTCCATTTCCAGACAGTCGCCCAGCCGCGCTTTTTCTTTCCCGGAAAACAGAATACCAATCAGGGAATTACTGGACAAAAGAGCCATGTAAAGATTTCTGGTAAAAATCTCAGGCTCCCGGAAAGGATCCTGCTGCTGCGCGGAAATATTTTTTACTACAGCGGTAATGGTTTCTGCCTCCATCAGCTCTGACAGGGCAAAAATATCCTCGTAATGGCTGTAAAATGTAGATTTATTGATACATGCAAGAGCGCACAGTTCCTTAACTGTGATCTTTTCCAGAGGCTTTTTTGCCCTCAGCTCCAGAAATGTATTTTTAATGGCTTTTTCTGTTTTTTCTATTCTGATATCCATACTCTCCCTCGTTTTCCGTTTTTTCCAAATGTCCCAGCCTGTCCTCTTTTCATAGCTGCCTTTCGTATATTACGCGACATTTTTGTCAAAAGGTTGCTTATCCGTCTTACAGAATGTTTTGTTGGTGGACATTCTCTGTACTGTTTTTTATATTATAGTCAAAAGCACAACTGATGTCTATTATCTATAAGGAGAAGAGCATGGATTTTTATGGATTCTATACAGGAAAAATTTTTGATGCCTATGACTATCTGGGCGCTCATATAAACAACGGAACAACCATATTCCGCACCTTTGCGCCTGCCGCTTCCCGAATCACTGTATTCGGAGATTTTAACCACTGGCAGGAATGGGACATGCACAAGGTTTCTGACGGCAATTTCTGGGAGCTTTCTGTTCCGGGAACAAAGGAAGGAATGATGTATAAATACTGTATTTATGACAGATCCGGAAACCGGGTGGAGCACTGCGATCCCTATGGCTTTGGAATGGAGCTGCGTCCAGGCTCAGCCTCTGTTATAAGGAACCAGCAGGGCTATTCTTTCCACGATGAAGAATGGATGGCAGCCCGCACGGACTGCCGCCAGAAGCCGCTGAATATTTATGAACTGCATTTCGGTTCTTTTAAAAAGCCATCCGAAAAAGCAGATTCCTGGTATACCTATGAAGAAATGGCAAAAATCCTGATTCCCTATGTAAAAAACAACGGCTACAATTATCTGGAGATCATGCCTCTGAACGAATATCCCTGCGATGAATCCTGGGGTTATCAGGCCACAGGCTTTTTCAGCCCCACTTCCAGATACGGCACTGCGGATCAGCTGAAATATTTTGTTGACTGCTGTCATCAGAATGGCATTGGCGTGATCATGGACTTTGTACCGGTACATTTTGCACTGGACAGCTATGGTCTGGCTCAGTATGACGGGACAGCTCTGTACGAGTATCCTCATTCTGCCGTAGGTGTCAGCGAATGGGGAAGCTGCAACTTTATGCATTCCCGTGGAGAAGTACGGAGCTTCCTGCAGTCTTCTGCAAACTACTGGATAAAAGAATTTCATATAGACGGGCTTCGTATGGATGCCATCAGCAGGGCCATTTACTGGCAGGGGGATCCGGCCAGGGGTGTAAACGGAAATGCAGTGGAATTCCTCCAGTACATGAACAAAGGACTGAAAGAAATGCACCCCTCTGTGATTCTGGCTGCCGAAGATTCCACAGCCTTTCCGAAGGTTACAGACCCGGTTTCCCAGGGCGGTCTGGGCTTTGACTATAAATGGGATATGGGATGGATGAACGACACCCTTGACTATTTTCGCACTGGACCGGAATATCGAAGCAGTAATTACCATAAACTGACGTTTTCCATGATGTATTACTATGATGCAAGATTCCTTCTCCCTCTTTCTCATGATGAGGTAGTGCATGGAAAAGCTACGATTCTCCAGAAAATGAACGGAGATTACGACAACAAATTCCCTCAGGCAAGAGCGCTTTATATGTACATGTATGCCCACCCGGGCAAAAAGCTCAACTTTATGGGAAATGAATTTGGACAGCTGAGAGAATGGGATGAAAAACGGGAACAGGACTGGATGCTTCTGGATTATCCCATTCACAGTGGATTCGCCCGTTTTATGAAAGATCTCAATGAAATCTACCTGACCCATTCTGCCCTCTGGGAAAAAGATTACCAGGCAGACGGTTTCCGGTGGATTGACTGCCACCAGGAACAGACCTGCGTCTATGTATTGGAACGGAGCAGCAAAAAAGAACACCTTACTGCAGTCTTTAACTTTTCTGACCGGTCTCAGACCTATGAACTGAAACTTCCCGGCTGTCAGAAGATCAAAGAGCTTCTTAACAGTGATCTGGAGGCATACGGAGGCAGCCTGAAGCGCCGCCGCCCTGCCCGGAAAATTACAGCCGGCAGATATCAGGCTGAACTGCCTGCTTTTTCCGCAGTGTACTATATTGCTGAATAACATACTGTCAAAATTTCGGTTCCGCAGACAATCAGAAACCTGTTCCTCACAAAGCATAAAAATATCGTGGCTTTAACTTTTTTCCTGACTGCAAAATAAAAACTGCCAGACAAACCTCCAGCAGGTTATCACTTCCTGCTGAAAGCTGTCTGGCAGTTTTCTGTTCTTGTTATTCTATTTTCCTGAAATACCTGATACTGTAAAGTATATCATGAGCAAAATAATTTCACTCAGGCTTCCTCTTCTCCCGGAGCTGTATCATCCCCGGATGTATCTCCGTCAGTTTCCACACTTCCCTCAGCGCTTCCCGCATCGCCTTCCACAGAAACCACACTGTTTGCAGGCTGTGCTTCATTATAGGAAATTGTGATCCTGTCTCCTACATCATACTTCACAATTCCAAGGAAATCTGTAATGGGCACATCAAAGATCAAATCCTCATGATCCTCCAGAACAATATAATAATGGGTGTTTCCGTCTATTACACCCTGAGCCATTCTTCTGATCTCTCCGGTGATTTTTTTCGTATCTTCTCCGGCCACGGCTGCGCCGCTGCCTTTGATCATTTTCAGATACTTCTTTTCACACTCCTGAACCGTATCTCCAATGGCAACATTCTGATATTTCTGAATGTTCAGCATAGCGTATTTTTTCACCAGACCTGCATTGTCCTTCAGAGCAATAAAGTAAGTCGGCTCATCCGCAATATTCAGGAGCAGCGGGAAGGTTGCCTTATAGCCAAGGTTCTGGACCTGTCCCTCTGCAGATGCCATGGCAGAATACTCCTCTGCTCCCGGGATCTCGTAATACTTTGTTTCCTTTGTTCTCTGGTTCATCATTACAAAGCCTACATTGGAGCGGTCGCCGCTGACCGAGGTAACGCCGGTATACACCCACACGTCGTCATTCAGCGCCAGATAATTGTATCCTTCTGTTGTTTTCAGACAGCCTTTCTGTCCCAGAACACTGTTTAAAAATCCATGGATCAGAGTTCCGTGATAGTCATAAAGCTGTACAAGCAGATCCGCCGGATAAACGCGGTCTACCCAGGTAGGACAGTCCTCAACCTTATAGTCCACACACTCTCCTGTAACAGCATTACAGAGAACTACCCTTCCAATGGTCTGCCCGCCAAAAAGTCCGATATTAAACTTTTTCACCGGACACACCCAGTAAGGAGTGCCTTCTTCATCAATCTCAAAGCTGAGCTGATCAAAAATGTAAGTAGGATACTTAAATCTCAGGTGTCTGTAAATATTCCGGTTAAAATATTCTGCCTCTGAGTATTTGATTCCCTCATCCAGCTTTACAAGCTCTGTATTCTGAGTTGCCATATCAATAGTAATATAAGCCGGAATTCCATCGCTCATATTAGTCAGCCATTTGATGGGGCTTGCGTATACCAGAGGAGTCACACGAACCGGACGTCCCTGATAATTAATCTGAGAATAAAGGTCACTGACTTCAAACTGAGAAACCATGTCCACCATACTTCCCATTTTACGGTTTCCCAGAAGCGCTGCAGATTCCTTGTCCAGAAGCGGAATCTGATCGTAGCTGATCTGTTCAATATCCTCTGCAAAATTTCCGGTTTCCGGAACCATCAGATTCCGGTATTTTTTTGCATTGACAATAGGTGAAGACAAGATACTGCCTGCAAAATAAACAAGCACCAGAACCACTACCAGCCCTATGCCCAGCTTCAGGATTTTTGAACTTTTTACTTCTTCCCTTGAATGGATGCCCTTTCTGCCTCCATAAAACAGCAGTCCCAGCACTACCAGCGCGATCAGAAACATCCAGAATCCACTGGAATGAATGTTTACAGCAGGAATTGCCACATAGTAGTACACAGCAGCTATGACAATTACCGCAAGCACTGCCAGGAGCTTTCCTTTTTTGCCGGAACCTGCTCTTCTTTTCCTGTACATATATTTCCTCCTTGTCTCATCGGAATCTGTTCTGATTTTACCTTTAACTTCACCAGACAGCTTTCCGATTTTCAGGATATTGTATCACCTTTTTCCGGAAAAGTCAGTGGGATTTCTGTAATAAAGAAAATCCTTATGTAATCTTTATACTCCTTTACAGTACCTTCGTTGTCCATTTACTCATATCCCACACCTCATTTACCACATCCTGATAAAATTCCGGCTCATGGCAGATCAGCAAAAGGCTTCCTCTGTACTCTCTCAGGGCTTTTTTCAGCTCGTCCTTGGCATCCACATCCAGATGATTGGTAGGCTCGTCCAGAACAAGAATATTGGTATCACGGTTCACCAGCTTACACAGACGTACCTTTGCCTGCTCGCCGCCGCTTAAAACACGCACCTGACTTTCAATATGCTTTGTAGTAAGGCCGCATTTGGCAAGCGCCGAGCGGATTTCATATTGAGTATAAGAAGGAAATTCCTGCCACAGTTCCTCAATGCAGGTATTTTTATTGTCTCCCTTTACCTCCTGCTCAAAGTAGCCGATCTCCAGATTTTCTCCCCGTTCACAGGAACCGGAAATAGCCGGGATCAGACCCAGCATACTTTTCAGAAGAGTGGTTTTTCCAATACCGTTTGTTCCAACCAGAGCAATCTTCTGACCTCTCTCCATAAAGAAATTCAACGGTTTTGACAGAGGTTCATCATATCCGATAACCAGATCGTGTGTCTCAAACAGCATTTTTCCGGGAGTCCGTCCATAACGGAAGTTAAATTCCGGCTTCGGTTTTTCCGCTGCCAGCTCGATCACATCCATTTTGTCCAGCTTTTTCTGACGGGACATAGCCATGTTTCTGGTGGATACACGGGCCTTGTTCCTTGCAACAAAATCCTTCAGTTCACTGATCTCCTGCTGCTGACGGCGATAAGCTGCCTCCAGCTGGGCTTTTTTCACCGCATAGACCTCCTGAAAATGATCGTAATCGCCCACATAACGGTTCAGCTCCTGATTTTCCATATGATAAATAAGATTCACCACTTCATTTAAAAAGGGAATATCATGGGAAATCAGAATAAACGCATTCTCATAATCCAGAAGATATCGTTTCAGCCATGCAATATGCTCTTCATCCAGATAGTTGGTAGGCTCGTCCAGAAGAAGGATATCCGGTTTTTCCAGAAGAAGCTTAGCCAGAAGAATCTTCGTTCTCTGTCCGCCGCTTAGATCAGTTACATCACGCTCCAGCCCCAGATCCAGAAGTCCCAGCGCTCTTGCAACCTCTTCCACCTTGGCGTCGATCACATAAAAGTCATGAAGAATCAGCTCATCCTGAATATTCCCCAGCTCCTCCATCAGTGCATCCATTTCCTCCGGATCCGCACTTCCCAGCATGTCGCAGATTTCGTTCATGCGCTGCTCCTTCTGAAGAAGAGGATCAAACGCTGATTTCAGCACGTCACGGATGGTCATGCCTTTTTCCAGGACTGCATGCTGATCCAGATAACCTGCACGGACATTTTTTGCCCATTCCACCTTTCCCTCATCCGGCATCAGCTTCCCTGTCACAATATTCATAAAAGTGGATTTTCCTTCCCCGTTGGCTCCGATCAACCCAATATGCTCTCCTTTCAGAAGACGGAAGGACACGTCGGTAAAAATAGCACGGTCGCCAAATCCGTGTGACAGATGTTCTACGTTCAAAATACTCATAAAATACCCCCTGATGATTTCTGTTATGTTCTATACAGGATCCCTGTCCTGTACTGTATCAGCATCTTTCTCCGTTTTTACAGAGTTTCGTCTGCTATTATATTATTTCTCATAACAAAAATCAATCAGAGGGTTGTTATAAAATATGAAATTTTGCCTGATCTGCACCTGTCACACCCAGTCCGCTGCCAAGCCTGCCGCCCTGCATCAGATATTTCCTGGCATTTCTCTGAAGACTGGTATTTTCCGGATATTTTTCCGGATTCTCCATCAGGCAGTCAAAAATCCTTTCTTCCCCTTCCCGGAACTGAAAATCCACCCGCTGGATCTCAAACATCTGCTGAAAGCGAAGAATATTGGATTTTTCATCCAAAAGCTCCTTTAATCCGGGGAAAAGCAGCCAGGAATGGCATACATACGGAAGCTCTCCACCCCAGAATTTCCGGCCCATATCCAGAGAGTTTTTGCAGGCCTCCGGATCCAGCGGCTGTCCCTCCGGAATGTGGATACTAATCACCAGATCGCCCACTTTTGTTTTTCTGCCTTTATATTCAAATTCCCACAGGGACTCTGTTTTTTCAAACTGCAGCCTTCCCAGACGAAAAAGCGTCATTTCCACATGACGCCACAGCCATCCATATTCCTGAATCCCGTATTCCCCATATCTTCGGAAACATACCTTGCACCAGACGGCAATATCGGAGAAGGTGTCAAAAAACACCCTGTCTCCGATTCCTGCTTTCTGGTATTTCTCATATGTTTCACATGCCAGTCTGCAGTAATAATACAGAAATCTCTGTCTGTATCCGGTAAGAGATGCGATCTCCCGGAACATTTCCTCTCTGTCGGTAAAAAACAGTTTACGGACATACTGATAACAGACTTCAGAGATCTCCTCATTCATTTTTTCCACAATACGCACTGCGCCGGAAGGCAGACCGATCTCTGTGCAAAACCTTCTCAGATCCATATTACCGCCCTTCTGCCTCTTCCCGGAATTCCCTGAGATCCACCGTCTCTCCCGTCACTCTGGATCTTTCGGCCGCAAGAGCGATCAGATGGCTTTCCACCGAAACAGAGGCTCCGGAGCGTACCTGAGCGCTGTCTTCTCTCAGATATCTTACAAAATCCTTCATCATATTTGTATCACTTCCGCTGTGCCCGGTAGGTGGTGTATAAAGCCGGATGATTTCCTTTTCCCCTGTGGAAAAATCAGAAACTTCTATCTCGCCAAGCTCCATATTTCCCCGAAGTTCACCTTTGGTTCCCATAATATGGATTCTTCTGGCACAGTTTTCCGTAAAGGCGCTCATGGTCATATTGACGGTTACATTGTTTTCAAATTCCAGGTTCACAACCTGATGATCCACCACATTATTGTCACAATGGAACACACAGCGTCCATAAGGACCTGTTTTTAATTCTTCAAGAACGGCTTCCCGTCTGGTATCTGCAGATACTGCGTGGATAAATCCGTCCGGCTCTGCCTTTGGATGCTCAAAATAAAATTTCGGCGCATAAAAAGCACACTGATCCCTGTGAGGACATCCATCCAGACAATAAGCAGGAGCACCTTCCGGTGCATTTTCTTCTTTGAAATATGTCAGATCTCCAAAAGAGCTGACCTTCGTACAGGAGCTTCCTGCCAGCCACAGAAGAATATCCATATCATGGCAGCATTTCTGCAGAATCATAGGACTTGTTTCATCACTGCGTCTCCAGTTTCCCCGCACAAAGCTGTGGGCATGGTGCCAGTAGCCAACCTCTTCGATATGCTGAATACTGATCAGTCTTCCAAGGCGGTCTTCCTCAATAAGATTTTTGATTCTGGAGAAAAAGGAAGAATACCGCAGAACATGACAGATCATCAGGATCCTTCCATATTTTTCTGCCATATTTCCCATCGTGACAATTTCCGAAGCATCCGGAGACATAGGTTTTTCGCAAAGTACATGATATCCTTTTTCCAGAGCTTTTGTTACCGGCTCAAAATGCATGGTATCCTGTGTACAGACAAGGGCACAGTCTGCCATTTTTTCCTCTTCCAACAGTTCCCTATAATCCTGATAGCAGCGTTCCTCCGGTATCCCGTGAATCTCTGCGATCAGATTTCTTCTTTCTTCATCCGGTTCTGCTACTGCAACGATCTTCAGATCTTCTGGATGACTCTGAGCATAGGCGGCATACACCCAGCCACCCCGCAGACCTGCTCCGATCAAAACTGCCGTTATTACTTTCATGTTTTTTCCTCCTTTTTAACCTTTTACCGCACCGCCGGAAAGAGCTTCCACAAAGAATTTACTGAACACACAGTACAGAATCACAGGCGGCAGGATAATAATCACCATCGCCGAAAACAGACCGTTGTAATTGGTACGGAAGGATGTGGTAAACGTGGACAAAAGCGCCGGAACCGTCAGCTTTTCTCTGTCAACGATCACCAGAGAAGCCCAGTAATACTCATTCCAGTTATTCAGAAACGCCAGAACTCCCGCAGTCATGATTCCGGGTCTTGCAATAGGAAAGATCACCTTCCACCAAGTCATGGCATAGCCGCAGCCGTCGATCCTAGCTGCCTCCTCAAGCTCATGGGGTATGTTTGCATAATAATTTTTGATGACAAAAAAGCTGACTGCCAGCCCGCTGCATGCATAAATAAAGATCAGAGCTCCTCTGGTATTATAAATATGCATTTTATTTACCAGATTATAAACCGGATAGGTAAGGGCTGTAGCAGGAATGAACATGGTGGAATACAGCATCAGGTTTACCAGCTTTTTCCCTTTAAATTCCATTCTTGCCACTACATAGGCGGACATAGAGATCATCAGGATACTGATGACTACAGACACACCGGCAATAATCATACTGTTTCCGAAATATCTCATAACATGGAGATCACGGAAGGTCGAAATATATCCGTCCAGACAGATGGAATCCGGAAGCTGGAACCCGGGTCTTGCCAGAGGATCTTTTTTCAGACTGGAGATGAACAGCCAGACCAGAGGCAGCAGAGCCACCAGAACTGCCCATGCAAGACAGATATAGGTAAAGATCTTTGTTCCCCGGGACATTGTACGTACCTGGGGATTGGATTTCATTTTTCTGTTCATGACTGACCTCCGTTTCTTCGGATTCTTTTTCCTTTAAAAAGCTGACTGTACAGAAGATTTACAAATACAATGATCAGCATACCTGCAAGGATCTGAATCACTGCTACCGCATTTGCACGGCCAAATTGTGTTCTTGTACTTGTGATTGCAAGCTCACGGATCACATAACTGATACTGTAGGTTCCTGCTGCTCCCTTTGTCAGGAAATAAACCTCATTATAAAGCAGGAAGCCCGCTGTTGCCGAAAGGATAGATACCGTACGAAGCGTATCCTTGATCATAGGGATGGTGATATACCAGTCCTGTTTCAGACCGCTGGCTCCGTCCAGCATAGCTGCCTCTCTTACATCTTCCGGTACTGCCATAATATTTCCCAGGATCATCAGTGTAGTGGTTCCTGTAAAAAAGATATAGGCACAGGTCATGGCGATAAATGCCGGTCCCTTGAGAAGAAGTATATTTTCGGAAAAATTCTGTTTAAATAAACGGATCACCGGATTCACTACTCCGTATAACGGACTGTACAACTGCAGAAAGATCATACCCATGGCTGCAGATGAAATCATGCTGGGGATGATATATACATTTCTTGCAAATTTTACCCCCTTTACTTTACGGGAAAATGCAAGAGCGATCAAAGCAGAAACAGGTATCTGCACAAACACTCCCAGAAGCGCCCATATAGTAGAATTCCGAAGAGCTTCCCAGAAATACGGATACAGCTCAAAAATATATTTGTAGTTATTCCACATGTCCGCAAATCCAAAAAACTCCGGGCTGGTAATATTGGTATAATCCCATTTGCAGAAAGAGGTCACAAAGACTGTTACAATAGGATAAAGATAAAATAATACAAATGCAATTACTGTGGGAGCAAGAAAGGCCAGGATAAAGCCTTTTCTCTTCCAGCTCATATTCCTTGTTTTCATAATCGGTTTCCTCCACTTTTTATGATGATAAAAAGGAGACGGCCGAAGCCGCCTCCTACTACCGCCTTTATGCAACAAGGGCTGTCAGCTCCTGCTTTAACTGCTCAAAACGTGCGTCAATATCGGTCCCTTCAACTGCTGATTCCATCAGTGCATTGATGATAGCGCTTCCTACGTCAGACCCCCATACATAGTTCAGATCAGTCACTACAGTTTCTGCAGAATTTACCTGTGTACATGCTTCTGCAAGTTTCTGAGTGATCGGATCACCGCTTTCTTCTGCAAGTGCTTTCAGGTCAAGTGTTGTATTACATGGATTTGCCTGTACGCCGGTAAAGATCTTTGCCTGTACTTCAGGGCTTACCATATATGCCAGGAATTCCAGCGCCAGTTCTGTTTCTGCCTCACTTAAATTAGCGGAAATGGAATGACCGGATCCGGCTGTTACAACGGAAACATTGCCCGGGAATATCTGAGATTCAATCTTATCTGCAAGACCGGCATCAATTCCACTGGCATTCCATACGCCGTTAAAGAGGACTGCTGCTTTTCCGTTTTTATTAAAGTCATCCATAAGATTTCCAACGTCCTCTGTAGTATGATCGGATCCGTTTGCCTGGTCAAGTTTCGCTGCTGTCTTGAAAGCTTCTGCAAACGCTTCAGACTCAATGCCTTCCGGTGTCAGTTCGCCTTCCAGAAGCGCTCTTCCCTCTTCTGTAGATGCAAGAACTGCATTAATGATATAACGGGAGCCCTGTCCTGCGGCATATCCATAGATATCTCCGCCCAGCTCATGAACCTTATCCATGGCTGCTCCAAAGCTTTCCCAGTCCTTAAAAGCCTCTTCTGCGGTAATTCCCGCCTGCTCAAATACCTCTGTGTTATACCAGAGTCCGCGGCTTTCCAGCTGGTCATGAACGGTATAAATATGACCGTCCACATCATTCTGTGTATAGTTCAGACCTACTGCATCCTGAAGATTGTTTTCATCAATATATGGTTTCAGGTCAAGAACAAGCCCCTGGCTGATGGCTGCCAGTGAAAGAGGAAGTCCGCAGTCTACCATATCCGGGAAGTTTCCGCCTGCTACCTCAGCACTGACGATCTCATCTCTGTTCTCTACAGCGATCGGCTCAAACTTTACTTCTCCGTCTGCATGAGTTTTTGCAAACTCGTCATAAATATCTCTCATTACCTTTGCTGCCGGCCACTCGCTCTCATCATGGTAGTATCCGTGATAAAACTCCAGAGTGTCTTCTTCTCCCGCAAATGCAGTCACAGTAGATCCCATAACCGCTGCCATTGTCATTGCTCCTGCAAGAAGAATACTGATGGTTCTTTTTTTCATTTCTTTTCCCTCCATAATATGAAATAGTTTTCGTTTTCCGTCTTGTGCATTTCTGCTTAACTTGTATTTATTTTATTTCATTTTATGGTTGTTTTGAATGAAAGATATTGACTGCAATCCGGTATTATTTTTACTTTTTTACAAAAACATGGATTATTTTTACTTCAGAGAACGAATAAATTCCTCATCAGAAAGCTCTCCTTTCAGAACCTCATCGATTCCTTCCATAAAGCTGTCTCTGGCCCTGGTGCTCCACAGGTTGTCGGGAACCTGTATCCTGATTCCGGCTTCCTTTACCGTATCTGCCGCCTGTACAAAGCGCTCCATTTTCTTTTGATATTTCCGGATATCTATATGAGGATTCGCAGGAACCTGCTCTGTTTCTTTCAAAATCCGTTCCTGTACCGGCTGACTGAGCATGTATTTCACAAACCGGACGCTTGCCTCCTGCTTTTTTTCATCTCCCGTTTTTCCAAGGATATATCCAAGACATGCCGACTCGCATGATATTTTTTCTCCTTCCCCGGAAGGGATCAGCGCATAGGCAGCGTCTATCTGATCTGAGATCATAGGCGCGCCCCAGATTCCGTTAATGTACATAGCTGTTTTTCCGTCATTAAACGCATCTGTTTCATCCCGATAGCTGTAATCTCCATTTGCCCTGGAATACCGATAGATTTTCCGCAGGGTATCAAGAGCTTCCTTCACAGCCTTTTCCTCCAGATAAAGCCGATGGTTCTGAGCCACACTTCCATTTGTAAAATCCTGGGCCGCAAGAATATGATCCATAAAATAAAGGTATGCCTCTGACGACATCTGAAGACATTCTACACCGTTCTGTTCTGCTTTCGCCCAACTATCGATCTGATCGCATGCCTTAAGAAATTCCTCCCAGGTATCCGGAAGCTCCTCTACCCCCGCTGCCTGAAAAATCTCTCGGTCATACCAGTAGCCTCCGCTTAAAAGAAGCACATCCGATATGGTAAAAAGCTGTTCTTCTCCCGTAGTCCAGAAATCAATATTTACAGGAGCAAGATTCCCTGCAAATTCCCGATCTTCTCTGATATATGGCATCAGATCGAGGGCAAGATCATTTTCCGTCATAAACTGATATACCGTATCTTTACCGGATCCTCCCAGAAATACCAGATCCGGGATTTCTCCTACCACAAGCATATCCTCAACCTTACGGACCATTTCGCTTCCGGAGGGCATGGAAAGCTGGTTCAGCTTTACATCAGGATTTTCCTTTTCAAAATCCTGATAAATATCCCGCATGACCACATGATCCTCTTCGGTAGTCCCCCATCCGTGGATCAGAGTGATCTCTACCGGTTCCGGCGCTTTTTCTCCACATCCTGCCAGAAAAACGACAGAAAGAAACGCCAGCCCTGAAATTCTCAGAAGCTTTTTCTTACTCTTCATTTACGCCCCTCTTCCCACTTTGATACTCCTTGGGGGAAACCCCCGTGTATCTTTTAAAGATCCTGGAAAAATATCCGGTATCGTCAAACCCTACCGACTGAGAGATTTCATAAATCTTTCTGTCCGTAGTTTCCATATATACCTTGGCTTTTTCGATTCTTTTTTTCAGGATCACATCAAAAAGATTCTGCCCGCTTTCTTTTTTATAAAGCCTGCTTAAATAACTGCTGTTTGCATGAAGCTCTTCTGCCATATCGTTAAGGGTGATCTTTTTGCTGTAATTCTTTTCAATGTATTCCTGAACCTGGTCATAAAGACTTTCTGCCACTTTTTTCTCCGGCAGTTTTACCAGCTCCTCCTCCAGTTCTTTTTTCTGTTTCTGCAGCTTCCGGGTTACCTTTTCCACTGCAGGAGGAAGCTCTTCCAGAACGGAAAGCTTCAGTACATAATCCGCTACATCATACCGGATGGCTGTTCTTGCATATTCAAAGTCTGTATAGGCGCTCAGGATAATTGTCTGGGTTTCCGGGTACTTTTCATAAAGCTGTCTGCATACCTCCAGCCCGTCGATCTCCGGCATACGGATGTCCGTGATCACAATATCCGGGTGTTCTTCTTCCACACACTGAAGAAGCTCTCTGCCGTTGTTTACCACACGGATCAGTTCACAGCCCATTTTTTCCCAGTTCATCAGTTTTTTCAGAGCGGTTCTGAGATATGCCTCATCATCAGCTGCTGCTACTTTCCACATATACGCTTCCCCTTTCTGCAGGCAGAATGATCTCTGCCCTTGTTCCTACATTCTTTTCTCCTGTGATATTCATACAATATCTGTCATGATAAAGGATCTCAAGGAGTCGTTTCATATTGGCAAGACCTGTATGGGTATGCTCCGTTTCTTCTTCCAGATCGATTTCCAGGTCTTCTGCGCGTTCCTCATATCCTACTCCATTGTCTTCCACTACAATATGGAGCATGTCATCCTGCTCAAAAAGACGGATCCGAACCATACCCCCGCCACTTTTTGGCTCGATCCCGTGGGACACTGCATTTTCCACCAGGTTTTCAATAAGAAGCCTTGGAATCCTGAAATTCTTCACATCCTCGCTTCCATATTCGATCTCATAGGTAAGCTGGTCTTCAAACCGGCTTTTCTGAAGATAAAGATAAAAATCCACCAGTTCCATTTCCTGAGATACCGGAATACGGATTTCCTTTTCCCGGAATATTTTGCCCCGCATCAGTCCGGAAAATGCCTGAAGTCCTCTGTACAGCTCCTCATCTCCGGCAAGTCTGGCACGGATGCTGAACATGGCAAGGATATTAAACTGGAAATGAGGATTGATCTGTGCCTGCAGATACTTGGTCTGCGACCGGGCTGCAAGAAGCTGTTTCTCATAGACCTGCTCGATGAGATACTGGATCCTTTCTGCCATTTCATTAAAGATCACACTGATCTCATGGATCTCGGAAATAGAAGAATCCTCCATACGAACATCCAGATCCTTTTTTCCAAATGCCTCCAGATTATCTGCCAGCGTCTTTAATGGTCTGGTAAACCGAAAACTGATTCCCAGCATCATGGCTCCAATAAATATAAGAGCCAGAAAGACCACTGCAAAAAAAGTAACCATAGTAGGTTTCAGGATCACATAAATATTATCCATTCCCACAGATACCGCCGCGCAGGTACCAAACCCTGTTCCCATAGACGCATAAAGAGTCCTGATTCCTGCGATCCTTTTTTCTCCCACGGCATTCAGTTCCAGATGGTTCAGCTCTCCGGCTGTCTGCTCCGCCCCTGCGGAGATCAGGATATTTTTTTGCTGGTCGCTGACAATCCAGTTTCCATGACTGTATGTTTCGATCTGGGCAAAAATATCCCGCATCCCCTCTTTTGCGATTCCAAGGACACAAATCCCCAGTTCTTCCATGCCGTCTCCATAAACACGAAAACAGAGGTTGATCTCATCAGCCCCTGACGTCATCTGATATCTTTCTTCTGTTTGGCGGAAATCGCGCATCATTTCCAGATAACCAATCTCCTTGTTTCGTCCTGCCGAAACAGTCATTGGATAGTAATGCTCCCTGACATACTCATCCTTTTTATTAAACAGACACACACTGGTCACAAAAGGACTCTGTCCTTCTGTCATATTCCGATTGGAAAATAATTCCATACTGTAGGAAAGCTGTTTTTCCATTTCTGCCCGGTCTGTCCAGTCTGCGTCAAAAAAATCCTGCAGTGTGGAATTGTGGCGGATCATCACTGCCCCGTCCTGAATAAACTGCATTTTTGACTGATAGTTCTGAAGGGTATTCTGGAGGATATTTTCCATATCCTCCCTGATATTCCCCAGAAAAAACACAAAAAACATCACGATCATCACTGTTCCAAAAAGAACCAGCGCGCCAAAAGATGTTGCCATCGTCAGCAGTGTGATCTCTCTTTTTAATGTCCGTTTCTTTTTTCTGCCGCTCATGCTCTCTCCTGTCTGTTTTCTGCCGGTCTTCCGGTCAGCTGTATTTTTCCAGACTTTCCAGAAGCTGTGCATAAACCCGGTCAAGTTTCTCCGGATCCCTGCTGTATGTATGATTATTCGTAAACATCTGATCCAGTAGCCGGTCATGAAGCTGCGGATCTTTTTTCAGGAGCAGTCCCCAAAGTGCCGCATCCTCTGCTCCTCTTCGCTGTGCTTCCAGACGCATACTGATCTCCGGTCCCTCTTTTCCCGGATACACCAGAAAAGAATCACCACAGGGAAAGGCAGTTCCTATTCCTGTATCATTCGGACAGCTGGTTCCTTTGAATGGATCCATTCCTCCCGGAAACTGGTTAAATCCCCAGTGGAGGAATCCGGAAATCCTGTTTCTGGCACAGCCCCAGAACAGAAGTCTTCCACGTATCAGATGAAAATCCAGAAAACGATTAAGCCATTCTCCCTCCGGCCCGCAGCAGACATAAGTCCACACAGTTTCACCCAGACGGATAAGCTGATCAAACTCAGCCTTCTTTTTTTCATATCCGGCTGTTCCCGGAACCCAGATATCCACTCCTCCATAAAACTCCGCAGTATCAACCGCTTCTATGATCTGTACACCAGGAAGATATTTCCGAAGGATACCTGCAGCCAGATAATACTGCCGGCGCCTTGCCTCCAGAGCCTCCCGATCCTTTACATGGATATCCGGCTCATCATGGATATGGAACAGGATCTTTTTTTCCCATCCGTGCTTTTTCAGATAGGAAGCCAGCGCCTGTACCAGCTTCACTGTATGAACATAACCTTCCAGTGTATCAAACTTCAGATTTTTATCCATCATACAGGTAAAGCTGTCCGTATACATATCCGGACTTCCGTCCGGAAGAAATCCACGGTGAAGAAGCGCTCCAATCTCCATGATTTCCATTCCTTCTTCAAAAAAGCATTGAATCACCGGTGTTAAGTACTCAAAGTCAAAAGCAGGCAGTTCTTTGATGTTTACGCATTTCTCGTCCAGCTGAATATAAAAAATTTTCTGATGCAGTCTCCTCATAGCGCGGATGTATACTCTCAGCATATCCAGATACTCCGGTGTTCCCATTTCCACATGATGGAACCGGCTTATTGCCTCCAGGGAAAACCAGTTTGTAACGGGAAACGCATCCTCTGGAATCCGCACGCTGCAGACCTTTACGGACACACCGCCTTCCCAGAAGCCTTCTTCTGTTTCTGCCCCAAGACTCAGGTGGTATTCTCCCGGCTCCAGATCCTTGTCCGGCACAAGGCAGAGATACGCTGCGGCCTTCCGGTTCTTTACGGGAATCTCCCCGCTGTCTGTCCTGCAAAGACAGTCATAAACACGAAAAGGTGCCAGACGGGTCACATAATCCGGTTTTTCTCCCGGCGGTGTTTCCAGCACCATAGCGCCTCCCTGAGAAACTCCGTCTCCGGTATTATATTCCACCGGAATGTCTTTCATTTCATACCATTCTCCACAAAACCCCTTTCCCTTCAGGAAAAAGTTCACCTTTTTTCCACTGGTCTCAAGTATCAGCTGGATCCCTGGTCTGCCATTTCCAGCCATGGTGATCTGCAGTTCCTCCGGAAGTCTGCCGCACAGACTGTCCGGATAGAGAAATTCTTCTCTTGTGGTTACCATACCTGTTAATTCCATAATACACTCCTGACTCTATGATTTTATCATACCTTTTTTTCCAGTTTTCAGCAACAGGATTCTTCTGTTTTTCAATTATTACACCCATCGTCAGCCTTTGACTCCTGATGCCACAATGCTCTGCTTCAGCTGTCTGGAAAACAGAATAGACAACAGTATCACTGGTGTGATGGTCACAACAGCAAGCCCCATCAGAGCATTCTGTTTGGTTCCTGCATTATTGGAAATATTATAAAGAGCCACATTTAAGGTCCACAGATTCTGATCCTCTGTTACCAGCCATGCCCAGAAAAAATCATTCCAGTTTCCAATAAATGTCTGCAGCGCAATAAGAGAAATAATCGGCTTGGACAGGGGCATACATATTCTGGAATAAAGATACCAGCTTCCGGCTCCGTCCAACGCGGCTGCTTCAAAATAGCTTCCCGGGATCTGATCAAAAAATCCCTTGTACAGATACACATAAAAGCCGTACGGATAAAGGAACGGAAGAAGAAGCGCCGCATAGTTATTATAAGCTCCCATTTCCTTATACATGATCAGCTGAGGAAGCATAATACTTGCAAAAGGAACCATCATTCCGCCCAGGAAAAACATCAGTACAAATTTTCCGGTTCTTTTTGACAGTTGTCTGCTGATCACAAAAGCACATACGGAACAGAGGATCACCTGGGCAACCATTGCAAAACCAATAACAATCACACTGTTGATCACAAAAGTCATAAATCCCATTTTGACGATCCGTTCGCTCTGAGGATAAATATAGGCAGGCATATCCAGATAATATTTAAAGCTTTCCAGATTCAGAAGATTCTTTGTCTTATCACCTACACTTACCAGTTTTCCGACAGTCTGATATTTTTCATTCAGCACAGAGCTTACCTGTTCAGTAAAATTGTTTCCAAGTCCTTCTTCTACCTTTTTATCAATCCCGTCTGCGTCAAATTCATATCCGATAGACTCACATGCACGGATATAGCGGTCATCATGCAGAAGAATCTCTTTTTTGATCGCAGTTCTCTTATAAATACCATAGTCACATTCCATCTGCAGCTTCATCTGATGCGCTCTGGAATGAAACAGTGTTTTTCCGTCCTTTGTGCCATATACCTGAATTTCCATAATAGACTGATCCGCAAGCTTGAAGTTGGTTCCGAACATGGCAAGCACATTGTCCTGCATCATCTGATCCTTTAAGGCCTCTTCACTTTCAAATTCCTGACCGGAGTAATCAAACACAAGAGACACACTGTTTGCGCTGCCCGGAAGAAGCTTCGGAGGCACCTCATAAATCTGCGAGTTATCCTTCATGGAGCTGGATACGGCAAAAATCATGGGATACAGCATCAGCGCCGCAAACAACAGGGATACCACAACTGCCACGATCTTAAGACAGCGCTCTGATTTTCCATAATGGATTTTATTTTTATTTCTTAAGCTTTTCATTGCTCTGCCCCCTCTAGTTGTTTTCTGACTTTTCAAAATGCATCTGCATCATAGTCAGGGCCGCTATCACGATCAGCAGAACTACCGATGCAGCAGAACCGCGTCCATAATTCAGATCCTGATTAAATGCATTGTAAATAAAAATACCCTGTGTGGTAGATGCTCCGCTGGGTCCTCCGGATGCATACATATAAGGAGCATCCAGCATCTGCATAGTTGTGATCACACACATAATAAGCTGAATAAAGATCATAAAGGAAATGTTTGGAAGTATAATATGTATGATCTTTTTAAATCCTGTACATCCGTCCAGAGCTGCCGATTCCATGATATCTGTGGAGACTCCCTGTATGGCTGACAGATAAAGCAGTACGGTCAGACCGCCTCCCAGCACCCCCGGAAAGATAATACAGAATTTTACCAGATTCGGATCACTGAGCCAGGTCTGAGGCTCTCCGCCGAAAAACTGCACGATCTGATTTGCCACGCCATAATCCGGATGCCAGATCCATTTCCAGATGATCACATTTACTGAAGTAGGGATCAGAGCCGGAAGAATATAAAGTGTTGTCAGGCATTTCTGTAATTTGATCAGCTCGTTCAGAAGGAGCGCCTGAATCAGCGGGATAAAGAAACACATGCAAAGCTGCAGCATCAGGAAAATAAAGGTGTTTTTCCAGGAATCCCAGTAAAACTGCATCTGAAACATTTCCATATAATTCTCAAATCCCACAAATTTTCCCGGAGGATTGATTGGGTCATATTGAAACAGAGAAATATAAAATGCGCTGAAAATAGGATAATATTTCAGCCACACAGTAAATGCCATGGGAAGAAACAGGATACACCACGGCGTTATTTTTTTCCGGAACATATAGCTGCCCGGCTTTACGGCAAGAGATCTTTTCTTTTTCTTACTCATTTTCCGTACCTCCATTTTTCTGCATGATTCTGTTAGCTTAGAGTATAAAGAAACGTAATGCTTTCTGAAATATACTAACCTTACTTTCAGGTCACTTTTTTTAACGTCTTGAACCGTGTTCCTGCTGCACCTTAAAAAAAGTGACCTTTTTTATGCAATTTCGTTAATTTTATTCTATTTTCATAAGTAAATTTATCTGTTATGATTAATTACAGGACAAAACAACGGCATAGAATATGTCAGTAAAAAGGAGGATATATTTATGATGAAGAAAAAACTTCTCGCAACTCTGCTCTGCCTTTCCATGGCAGCAACTACTTTTGCAGGCGCTACTGTTGTTTCTGCAGCAGAGGAAGAACATGAGCCGGTAGAACTTACTATCTGGGTAACAAGCCGTACTCAGGATGACTGGTCTCTCTCCATGGAAGAACAGTTTCTGGAAGAGCATCCCTGGATCACATTAAACAAAGTTGTAAAAGAAGGCGATCCTGGAAATGAATTTTATCAGGGTGTTGCTTCCGGAACCGCACCGGATCTTGTAAACTGCTCTTTTACCATGATGGATTCCTATATTGCGGCAGGTATCCTGGAACCTCTGAACGCTTATACAGATAACTGGGATGAATGGGGAAACTTTACCAAAGAGTATGTAGATATGTTCACAAGAGACGGACAGATTTACGGTATTCCTTCCACTGTTTCTCCAATGCTTTTCGGTTACAACAAAGCGCTCTTTGAGGAAGCAGGTCTGACAGAACCTCCGAAAACATGGGAAGAAGCTCTTGATATGGCAAAAAAAATCAATGACCCTGAAAATCAGGTTGCAGGCTACGCAACTCTGGCTGCTGAATGGACAGAATGGTTCTTCCAGTACTATGTATGGCAGGCAGGCGGTGATCTGACAAAAGAAAATGAAGACGGAACCGCAGAGCTTACCTTTACTGACCCGGCTGTTATTGAAGCCGCTAAATATTATCAGCAGTTAAAAAGCGAAGGCGTCCTTCAGAGCGATCTGACACTGAAATTTGAAGATCTTACCATGGACTTTGCAATGGGCAAGATCGGCATGATGCCATTTGCGTCTGACTGGGTATCAGATGCTGTTTCCAACGGAATGGATCCTGACGATATCGGTCTCTGCCTGCCTCCTGCCGGACCTTCCGGAGAACAGACCACAGCCATTGCAGGAAGCACCTATGTTATTAACGCAAAAGCTGATCAGGCCAAAAAAGACGCTGCATGGGAATATATTGAATTTTATAATTCAAAAGACTACTTCTCTTCCTACTTTGAGAATCTTGCAACAAAAGGCGCTTTAAGCCCGGTAATTATTCCACGTGATGATATGAGCGTAACTGATTTCTACGAGTTCCCGGAAGAATACAAAGAAGTACTGGAAGCAGCAAAAACTGTTGGCCGTCTGGAATTTTATGGAAAAGCTGATTTCGGTTCCTATGTTGACCGTGCTGTCCAGAAAATCCTCACCGATCCTAATGCAGATCCTGAAAAAGAATTTGCAGACGCACAGAAACAGTGTGAATCAGAAGCTCTTGAAAAGTTCAATGAGGCAAATAAAAAATAATAGTATGAATTCCTTTTATGTTATTTTTCAGGCATAAAATATAAAGTAAAGAACTGTTCTTCCTGCTTCAGCCATGCAGGAAAACAGTTCTTTCTTTATATGATGCCTTTTTTCACTGACTGTGCTATAATAAATAAAACTTTATGTATGGTATCCATATATATCCGTCCGGAGGTTTTGTATGAAACTGTTCACTTTTATCCGCACCCTCAGACATAAATGGAATGCTCTGGTAATCCGCAGGCTTCGCAAAGTAGGCATTTTTAAACGACTGAATATTTCTTTTCTGGTGCTTTTGCTTACTTCTGCTTTTTTTCTGACATTTTTTTCATTCTTTCAGTATTCCAGAGAGATCAGCCTGAACCTTGACCGATATACCACTATGTTAGTACAGAATGCAGGTCTGAAAATCCAGGACACCATGAAAGATTACGAAAATACTGCTCTGAATTTTTATGATGATATCCATATCCTCAATGCTGTCTCAGAAAATTCTGCTCTTTCTCAGAACCGGACCCCGGAAGAAGAAACGCAGTTTCAAAAAAATACATTCCTGATAGAAAACAGGCTCTATGATCTGCGACAGAATCAGAAATATATTGTAAATATTCAGTTTGTCACTCCGGACTGTCAGTACCATATGGTAGAGGAAAACGGCTTCCAGAGAGGCGGTACTATCCGGGATCTGGATTCCTTTTATCAGTCTGAATTTTATCTTCTTCCACAGGAAAAAAGGGGATATCCTGTATGGATGGACAGTCGGGAACAGACAGATATTTTTTATAAGAATGAACAGAATGTATACGGTTTTGCCAATATCATCACTCTTGGCATCGCCGTTTATGGACCATATGATCGGGAATTTCTTGGTGTTCTGCTTTTTAATATTGATCCGGATACTTTTTTCGACGCTGTGGAAGGCACTATGGATGACGACAATACCGGCAATACCTTTCTCATTGGAAAAGACGGGATCCTCCACTGGTTTAACCCCAGTATCAATGCCCCCTCTCTTCCTTATGATCCTGTCCTTTACCAGCAGATGCAGAGTAAAGGAAAAAGCGTTGAACGCACTTTGATCAACGGACAGAATGTACTTCTTGCCTATGAACAGATTCCGGGAACAGGACTTTTCACCTGCTATGTTGCTGATCTGAATACACTTATGAAACATCCGTTTCATATCCGTAACCTCTGTCTCCTGGTGCTTGCCGGAACAGTGATCGCCTGCTTTATTCTCTCCTATTATGTAACCTTCAGTATTTCCGACCCTCTGAAAAAACTGAATTATGTAATGAAAAAAACAGGCAGCGGAAAATGGACTGCCCGGTATGAAAACAGCGGTCATGACGAGATCACTGATCTTGGAAACCGTTTCAACGAAATGGCAGAAAACACCAATCATCTTATTGATCAGGTATATATTTCAGAAATCCGCCGGCAACGTACTCTGCTAAGCTGGAAAAACGCTCAGCTGGATGCCATGCTTATGCAGATCAATCCTCATTTTCTTTATAATACTCTGGATATCATCCGCTGGGAAGCCATGTATGAGACCAATGGCGAAAGTCCTGTTACAGAGATGATTGAAAAATTCAGCCGTCTTTGCCGGCTTGGAATGAAAACCGGTGGAAACACAATTCCGTTAAAAGAAGGAATCGAACATGCTTCGATCTATATGGATGTGATCAATTTCCGCCACAGCGATAAAATACAGCTTATTGTGAAAACAGAAGTAAATGAAAATGAAGTTTATATCCCACAGTTTATGCTGCAGCCTATTATGGAAAATGCAGTGGTCCATGCTTTCGGAGATGCGAGCCATGGTTATTTTATCCGCCTCCGGTCTTTTTCTGAAAATGGAAATCTGTATATTCTTATAACAGATAACGGGAAGGGTATGACCGGGGAAGAGCTTGCTTCTCTTAAACAGTCTCTTAACAGGGAAGAAGTCTCTGATGAAAGTATCGGACTTGTGAATGTCCATCAGAGAATCCGCCTTTTTTACGGGGAAGATTACGGAATCCACATTTCCAGTTCTCCCGGAAAGGGTACAGAAATCAAAATACTCCTGCCCCTGAGGGATCATTCGGAAAATATGGCAGGAAATATGAGAGGAACAGATATTTATGATCTATCAGGTACTGATTGTAGATGATGAAGAAATTGTATGCCGCGGACTGGCGCAGTTTGTAAAATGGAAAAAATACGGATTTGAAGTTGCTGCAACTGCTTCCAGTGTGGACGAGGCTCTTTCTGTTATGAAAAAAAGCCATATTGACGTAGCTTTTATGGATATTCGTATGCCGGGCAAAACAGGACTTGAGCTTCTCCGTATTATCAGACAGGAATATCCTGATGTAAAATCCGTGATCCTGAGCGGGTACTCTGATTTTTCCTACGCTCAGGAAGCGATCCGTAACGGAGCCGTAGATTATCTGACAAAGCCTGTGGTACTGAAAGATATTGAGGCACTTCTGGAACGCCTGAAAAATGATTTTGATGCCATACAGGATGATAACCGTATACGATGCAACCGGATGGAAGCACTGCTCCTTTCTGCTGCCAAAGGCTACTCAAAAGCGGATGCTGTGCGCTTTAATCTTCCCGCCCTGGAATCCTGGTACGGGCTGTCTCTGATGCTGAAAGACAGAAAACTCTCTGAGGAAGATATCACCTGCAAAAAAGAACAGATGCGAGGGCAGATTTCCGCCCTTGTGCCGTCTGCAATTTTTCTTGAAGATGAGGTGTTTTCCCTCTTCTGCCTGATTCCGTGGGATCCACAGAACGACTTTCATTCTTTCACCACGCTTCTGGAACAACTGTGCCCGGAGCTGGAAGAATGGGCAACCGGAGCAAGCAAACAGAAATACGGTCTGGATGCTCTTCATGAGGGATGGGAAGAAGCCTGCCGGGCTCAGCACTATCACCGTGCCGGAAGCAAAGAGGGAACCATTCTTTATCATAACATTGAAAAACTGTTTTCAAAAAATGCTCTTCCACTTCAGGATATCCTGCCACAGCTTTTCCAGAAGCTTACCAATCCTGAAACAAGAGATGAAGTCCCTTCTCTTCTCAATACATCGCTGACATCTGTCCTCAGTCAGGATATTTCTCTCACCCAGTATCAGACTGCATGTATCAGTTTTCTTATTGAACTGAACAGTTGTCTGAAGGATCTTTCCCTTCCGGAAAAGGAACTTCATTCCAGTCTGAATCAGGTATTAAGCAGTATTCTTCTTTCTCAGAACTATCAGGGATGTACCGGCTGTATGACAAAATATCTTGACTGGCTGATCAGCCTTTTAAATCAGTTTAACGAACAGTCTCTCGGAAAAGATGTTATACGGGAGATCCAGATTTTTATACGCCGTAATTATGCAGAAAACATTACCCTTAATTCCCTTGCCGAGCAGTTTTACTTACATCCTAATTATCTGAGCAGACTTTTTAAAGAAAAAACCGGTCATAATTTTGTGGAATATCTTACAGAAATACGAATGGAAAAAGTGAAAGAACTTCTTATAAACTCTGACAAAAAAATAATTGAAATCTGCGATATAACCGGATACGACAATCCCAGATATTTCAGCAAAGTATTTAAACAGTATACCGGCATGTCACCCAGAGAATACAGAGAAAATCTGAAAAAATAAAAACATATCTGCCGTATCCCGGTTCAGATGATAGAAAATCAAAGGAGTCACCGCTTTAACTCGTGGTGGCTCCTTTTCCATCAATAATACTCATGGTCGATCTGAATCACCGGAGAATACTGTCCTCCGGGCAGTTCTTTTATCTTTTCTTTCAGGTTATTCATAATCTCATTGTCTGTCTTCTGGCAGCAGCTTGGCACAGACACATCAAAAATCAGATTTGTATTGGTAGGTCCCTTTACCATTCGGAAATCATGCATACTGAAAGATTCGTCTGTTGTCTTCACAACTGTTCTCACCTTTTCCTGCATATCCAGTATTTCCTTATCATCTGTAACAATGGGATCCATGTGGATCGTTGCAGAGCAGTGAAGTTTTTCCTGGAGCTCATGCTCAATATGATCAATCTGTTCATGAATTTCCTGGATATCTCCCTCTGCATCTACTTCCGCATGAAGTGAGATCATCAGTCGGCCCGGGCCATAATCGTGGACGATCAGGTCATGGATTCCATATACCAGTTTATGAGAAGTAACAATATCTCTGATCTCTTCAATAAATTCTTCCTTTGGCGGCTGCCCCAGAAGAAGATCCATGGTTTCCTTTATGGTAGAGGCCCCTGTATACAGAATAAACAGTCCCACCAGAATACCAAACCATCCATCCAGAAGAAGTCCTGTAAACTGGCTGATCACCGTAGCCGCCAGAACAAGGGCTGTGGAAACGGTGTCGCTTAAACTGTCCATTGCAGTCGCTTTCATTGCAGCGCTTTCTATTTTTTTCCCTACGGCCCGGTTATAATAAAACATATATACCTTTACCAGAATGGACACAGCCAGAATACCAATGATCACAGGGCTGCTTTCTACCGGCTCCGGATGGATCAGCTTTTCTATGGAAGACTTTACAAGCTCAAATCCCATAACAAGTATGGCAACTGATACCAGAAGTCCTGAAATATACTCCATTCTTCCGTGTCCGAAAGGATGTTTCGGATCTGGTCTCTGTCCGGAGATCCGGAAACCGATCAGGGTTATGATTGAGGAGCCCGCATCAGAAAGGTTGTTAAATGCATCTGCAGTAATGGCTATGGAACCGCTCAAAAATCCGGCCATCCATTTTCCCAGAAAAAGCAGGATATTTAGCCCGATCCCCACAGCACCGCAGAGAGTCCCGTATGCCTGTCTCACTGCCGGAGAACTGTAATCCTGCCTGTCTTTTATAAAAATCGAAGCCAAAAACTGAATCATATTTACATCTCCTACTCGTATTTCATTTCCTCGATTCTAACACATTCTATGATAAAATTCCAGAAATATTTACTTTTAGACCGGAAAATGCTATATTGCATATATAAGTCTGTACGGAAAACTATCAGTTTTCGGGACACAGCCATTTCAGCTTTAAGACAGAATTTTAAGCAGGAGAATTACCGACTATGAAAAATCTTGAAAAGATCGCCATGCTGATCGATGCCGACAACACCCAGCTTTCCAAACTGGAAACTGTAATACAGGAGATTTCTGCCTATGGCCGCATTGTTGTAAAAAGAGCCTATGGAAACTGGAGAAAAGAAGCTCTGAAAAACTGGGAAGACGAGCTGAAAAGACTTGCCATTAAAGCGGAGCAGCAATTCGACTATGTTTCCGGTAAAAATGCCACAGACATGGCTCTGGTCATCGACACTCTTGATCTGCTCCACAAAGAAATCTACGACGCTTTTGTGATCGTTGCAAGCGACAGCGACTACACCCCTCTTGCCATCCGGCTTCACGAATCCGGTGTGTATGTAATGGGTGTAGGTGAGAAAAAAACTCCGGCTGCTTTTCGCAATGCCTGCGATGAATTTCTTTTTCTGGAAAATATGAGTAAATCTTCTGAAGCTTCTGTTTCCAGACCGGAAAGCAGGCCAAACGGACGGAAAGGAGCTGCCGACAGTGATCCGGAAGAACGGTCAAATACCGATGAACTGCGGGATATTCACAAGCTTCTGAAAATTGCCTGGGACAAATACCAGGACGACGACCGGTATGTAAACGTCAGCTCTGCCGGCCAGTATATCAAACGGGCAAAACCCGATTTTGACGCCCGCACCTACGGCTTTATGAAGCTTCCCGATCTTATTGAAGCTTTTCCAAAAAAATATGCAATGAAGCGCTATCCCGGAAAAGGGACTGTCACTATCATTGCATATAAGTGTAAATAATCTTTAAATTTATGAATCAAAAAATTCAATTCCCATAAGAGTCAGTCCGTGAGCCGGCGCTGTAGGACCGGAAACAGAACGGTCGCAGGCATTGAGAATCTCGCGGACTCTCTCCGGCGGATACTGTCCGTTTCCCACCTGTATCAAGGTGCCTGCAATAATTCTTACCATATTGTACAAAAATCCTTCCCCGGAAACCCGGATGGTAACAATATCTCCGTCCCTCCACACATCAATTCCTGTTACTGTCCGGATTGTTGATTTTACCTGTGCTCCTGTACCGCAGAAGCTTGCAAAATCATGCCGGCCGATCAGATAAGAGGTGGCCTCCCTCATTTTTTCCACATCAAGCTTATAATGATAGAAATAAGAATACAGTCTTTCTGTAGGCACCGGAAATTTCCTGTTAAGAATCCTGTACTCATAGGTTTTTTCACTGTCACAGTATCTGGGATGAAAATCCGGTTCCACTTCCTCAGAAAGCTGTATGCGGATATCCTCCGGAAGCCTCTGATTCAGCGCATAAGAAATTTTTTCTCCGGGAATTTTTGTATTTGTATCAAATACAGCAACATTCCCCAGGGCATGCACTCCTGCATCTGTGCGACTTGCTCCTATTGTCTCTATTTTTTCGCCCAGAAGCTCTGACAATGTATCATTGAGAACTCCCTGAATGGTGATTCCATTTGGCTGGATCTGCCAGCCGCAGTAATTTGTGCCGTCATAGGCAACTACAAGTCCTACTCTTTTCATATTCCTGCCACCCGAAATCCAATTGCAACTGCAAGATACAAAGCCAGTATCATATAGGTTACATGATCCCTTTTTTCATAATGAAGAGGTTTCATCTGAGTTCTCTGGTCTCCTCCGTGATAGCATCTTGCTTCCATTGCCATAGCAAGATCATTGGCCCGGCGAAATGCAGAGATAAACAGCGGCACCAGAAGGGGAACCATATTTTTCACCTTCTGAATCAGATTTCCATTCTCAAAATCTGCTCCTCTTGCGATCTGCGCCTTCATGATCTTGTCTGTTTCCTCCAGAAGTATGGGAATAAACCGAAGGGCAATGGACATCATCATTGCAATTTCATGAACCGGCACATGAATCTTATTCAGAGGACGCAGACCTCTCTCCAGACCATCTGTAAGCTGATTTGGTGTCGTGGTCAGCGTCATAAGAGAAGAACCGATCACCAGATAGATCAGACGGATCGCCATCTTTCCGGCCAGTGAAATTCCCTCTCTTGTGGCTTTAAGGAAGCCAAAACTCCAGAGCACCTCACCTGGTGTCAGAAATACATTAAACACCATGGTGATGATCAGGATAATAAAAATTGCTTTCAGCCCCTTAAAAATAAATTTTACAGGAACCTTTGATATTTTTATTACAGCAGCCAGAAATACTGTTGCCACTGCATACCCCGGAATCGTATTGAACAGGAACACAGAAATAATAAAAACAAGGGTTCCCATCAGCTTTGTCCTGGGATCCAGTTTATGAAGAGGGGAATCCGCAGGATAATACTGGCCAATCGTAATGTCTCTGATCATTTCTCATTTCCTCCCTTCAAAAGAGGAGAGCCTGCTTCTTTCAGCGCTCTGAGAATATCGTCCCTCGCCTCCTCCACAGTTGTCGCATTGGGATCTACTTTCAGCCCTTTCTGTTTCAGGGCATGCATAATATAGGTAATCTGAGGCGCAGCCAGTCCCATGGCCTCCAGCTCCTTGTAATGGCTGAACACCTCTCTCGGATTATCGTCAAAAGCAATCTGACCACGGTTTACCACAATCAGACGCTCTACGTATTTTGCCACATCTTCCATACTGTGAGACACAAGAATGATCGTGATTCCACGAACCTTGTGAAGCTCTGATATCTGATCAAGGATCTCGTCCCGGCCTTTTGGATCAAGTCCGGCTGTAGGCTCATCCAGAATGAGAATTTTTGGATTCATGGCAAGAACACCGGCAATGGCAACTCTTTTTTTCTGTCCTCCGGAAAGTTCAAAAGGAGATTTGCTGAAATTTTTCTCTTTAAATCCAACCTGAAGAAGCGCTTTTTTTGCTTCAGTCTCTGCCTCTTCCCGGCTCATTCCCTGGTTCATGGGACCGAAGCACACATCAGAAAGCACATCGCTTTCAAAAAGCTGATGCTCCGGATACTGAAATACCAGTCCAATCTGGCTTCTTAAATTCCGCCTGTCGTATTTTTCTTCCCATACATCTTCTCCGTTATACAGAACCGTACCTGAAGTGGGACGGATCAGAGCATTCAGATGCTGGATCAGTGTGGATTTTCCGCTTCCGGTATGACCGATCACTCCGATAAACTGTCCGTCCGGAATTTCCAGATTGACATCCTTCAGCGCATGGATCTCATAAGCAGTTCCGGGACTGTAGGTATATGTGATATTTTTTAATTCTATTGACATAAGCAATTCACCAGTTCTTCCGTAGTAAGGATTCCATCCGGAATATCAACTCCGGATTTTTTCAGTTCATGGGCAAGAAGCGTCACCTGGGGCACATCCAGTCTGTATTTTTTCAGCATATCCACCTGAGAAAAAATCTCCCCTGGGGTACCCTCCATCACTACATGCCCTTCGTCCATAACATATACATGGTCTGCATCAATGACTTCCTCCATGTAGTGAGTGATGAGAACTACTGTTACTTTTTCCTGCCGGTTCAGCTGATGCACTGCTTCCAGAACCTCTTTTCTACCGTTTGGATCCAGCATGGCTGTAGGTTCGTCAAGTACAATACATCTTGGACGCATTGCCATTACTCCCGCAATGGCAACTCTCTGCTTCTGTCCTCCGGAAAGCTTGTTGGGAGAATGGTGGCGGTATGCTGCCATTCCGGTTTTCTGAAGACTTTCATCCACCCGTTTCCAGATATCTTCTGTAGGAATCCCCATATTTTCCGGTCCGAATCCCACGTCTTCCTCCACAACAGTTCCAATGATCTGGTTATCCGGATTCTGAAATACCATTCCTGCTTTCTGACGGATCTTCCACAGCTCCGGCTCCTTCATAGTATCCATATTGTCGATCCAGATAGTTCCCTCTGTAGGAAGAAGGAGTGCGTTAATATGTTTGGCAAAGGTGGACTTTCCGGATCCGTTATGGCCCAGAACAGCCACAAACTCTCCTTCCTGAATATCAACGCTCACTTGGTCCACAGCTCTCTGAGTCTCCTGTATGTTTCCATCGTCATCGTATTTAAAATAATCAAATCCCAGTTTCAATGCTTTGATGATTCCCATATCCGTATCCTTTCAGACTTCCTCAGAAGGCTCTTTGCTGTCTGTAAGAGCTTCGATCACTTCCCAGATTTCATCTCTTCCCTGCTTGGTCTCAGCTGAAAAAGGAATCACTGTGCTTCCTTTTTTCAGCTGAAGTCCTTCCTTTATCATTTTCAGATGCTTCTGGATCTGACTTCTTTTTAATTTATCCAGTTTGGTGGCTATGATGATAGGTTCGTAGCCGTTATGGAGAATCCATTCATACATCTGACAGTCATTGGCAGACGGCTCATGACGGATATCGATCAGGAGAAATACTGCTTTCAGATTTTTTGAAGTATGAAGATACTTCTCGATCATTTTTCCCCATTTTTCTTTTTCCGCCTGAGATACCCGGGCATATCCATATCCGGGAAGGTCTACCAGGTACCTTTCGCCATTGATCTTATAAAAGTTGATCGTCTGTGTTTTTCCCGGCTGTCCGCTGGTACGGGCCAGGGACTTCCGGTTCATCAGACCATTGATCAGGGAGGATTTCCCTACGTTGGATTTTCCGGCAAACGCCACTTCCGGCATTCCCGTATCAGGAAGTTTGCTGGTAATTCCGCAAACAATATCTAATTCTGCCTGTTTTATAACCATTTGTTTCCTCTCCTGTCCGGCTCCTTTCACGGATCCGGGATCCTGTTATTTGCTCAGCGCTCTGTGAAGCACATCTGTCATGGTGTCTACAAAAGAAATCTTCAGACCGTCAAGAATCTCCTGATCCAGCTCTTCCACATCCACTCTGTTTTCTGCCGGAACAAGGACTTCTTTTATTTTTGCATATCTGGCTGCCAGAAGCTTCTCTTTCAGCCCGCCAATAGGAAGAACACGGCCGCGCAGAGTAATTTCTCCTGTCATAGCCACATCCGCTCTTACCGGCTTTTTGATGATTGCGGACAACATGGCAGTTGCCATGGTAATTCCTGCTGAAGGGCCGTCCTTTGGAACTGCTCCCTCAGGAATATGTACATGGATATCGTTTTCCTGGAAAAACTCCGGCCTGATCTTATACTGATCTGCTACGGAGCGGATAAATGAAATTCCTGCCTGTGCAGATTCCTTCATCACGTCTCCAAGCTGTCCGGTCAGCGCCAGTTCACCCTTTCCGGGCATCACATTTACCTCTATCTGCAGCGTATCGCCGCCAACCTGAGTCCATGCAAGTCCTCTTGCAATACCGATCTCATCCTTTTTATTTGCCATCATATAGGAATAACGGCTTTTTCCCAGGAACTTGTCCAGATTCTTTGTAGTAACTTTTACTTTATCCTGTCCGTTTTCCATGATCTCCCGGGCTGCCCTGCGGCAGATCTGCGCGATTTTTCTTTCCAGTGACCGGACTCCGGCTTCTTTTGTATAAAGATTAATGATCTTTCGAAGAGCAGGCGCCTGAATCGACAGGCTTCCCTTTGGAAGTCCGTTGACCTCCATCTGTTTTGGGATCAGATGATCCTTTGCAATATGTTCTTTTTCATTTTCTGTATAACCGGAAATCTCCAGAACCTCCATACGGTCAAGAAGGGGTCTGGGAATTTCCTGAATGTCGTTGGCTGTGGCAATAAAAAGAACCTCGGAAAGATCCTGGGGAACTTCCACATAATGATCATTAAAGCGGCTGTTCTGCTCCGGGTCAAGAACCTCCAGAAGCGCAGAAGCCGTATCTCCCCTGTGATCGCTTCCTGTTTTATCTATTTCATCCAAAAGCATCAGCGGATTGCTGACACCTGCCTGCTGCAGAGCCGCTGTGATCCTTCCGGGCATGGCTCCTACATAAGTTCTTCTGTGTCCTCTGATCTCAGCTTCATCCCTGACACCGCCCAGACAGATACGGACATATTTTTTGTGAAGGGCCTCTGCCACAGATCTGGCAATAGAAGTCTTTCCGGTTCCCGGAGGTCCCACAAGACAGAGGATCGGGCTTTTTCCGCCCTTTGTCAGCTTTCGCACAGAAAGGAATTCCATGATCCTTTCCTTTACCTCTTTCAGTCCGTAATGTCCTTCTTCAAGAATTTTCCAGGCCTCTGCCAGATCGTCGGAATCCTCAGAACATCTGTTCCACGGAAGCGCCAGAAGTGTTTCAATATAAGTTCCAAGCACAGGACTTTCTGCTGAACTGCTGCTCATGGAGCGGTAACGGCTGATCTCCTTTGTAAGCTTTTCCTTTACTTCCGCAGGAGCATCCAGCTGTTCCAGCTTTTTCCCATACTCATCCGCCATATCGGAAACGCTTTCTTCTCCAAGTTCCTCACGGATCAGCTTTAACTGTTCTCTCAGAATATATTCCCGCTGGTTTTTATCAACCCTGAGCTTCAGTTTTTTCTGAAGATCCTGTCCTACCTTGAAAACTTCAATTTCATTCTGAAGGATTCCTCCAAGAACCTCATATCGCTCTTCCAGAGTAGCTGCCTCCAGAAGCTTCTGCTTATTCTGCCAGGTAAGTGAAATATTTACGGAAATCTGTGTCATCAGTTCTTCAAGATTTTCGATATTCATAATCTGGGCCGCCAGCTCCCGGCTGACCTTTCCGCTTTCCATACAATACTGATGAAACAGACCATGAATTCCTCTGTACATAGCCTCCCGCACAGTGTCTGCATACTGAGCCTCTTCCTGCGTGGAACCGGATATTTCCGCTTCCAGAAACGTTTCTTCCTGAACAAGAGATAAAAGCTCGGCTCTCTCCCGGCCTTCTACCAGAACCCGCAGAAGATCATGGGGAAGCTTTACTACCTGTTTGATATATGCAATGGTGCCCACTCTGTACAGATCTGAAATTCCGGGATTCTCTGTTTCCGGATCTTTCTGCGTCACCAGAAAAATCTCCTGTCTGCGAAGCATTGCCGCTTCTACAGCTTTTATGGAACGCTCTCTGCTTATGTCAAAGTGGACGATCATTTCCGGCAGGATCGTTGTTCCCCGAAGGGCGATCGCCGGCAAAGTGTTAATTGGCTGCGTCATTTGCTGTCATTTCCTTCCTCAGGCTGTTTCCGGTTTGCCCTTTTTCCTGGAACGTGAATTTCTTCTCGCGGAAGGCTGTGCTGCCGGGGCTTCTCCATAAATGATCTCCGGCTCTCCTGTTCCTTCAACAGCCTCTTTTGTAATAATTGCCTTACGGATCGTATTGTCTGAAGGCGCCTTATACATCAGATCCATCAGGGATGTTTCCATAATGGAGCGAAGTCCTCTGGCGCCTGTTTTTCTTTCCAGAGATTTTTTTGCCACCAGCTCCAGAGCCTCATCCTGGAAATCAAGCTCTACTCCATCCAGCTCAAACAGCTTGTGGTACTGTTTGGTAAGAGAATTTTTCGGCTCACGAAGAATACGGATCAGGGCTTTTTCATCCAGTCCGTCCAGAGTAACAACAATAGGCACACGTCCGATAAATTCCGGGATCAGTCCGAATTTTATAAAGTCCTCCGGCATTACCTGCTTCAGAACTTCACCTACGTTTCTTTCCTCTTTTGCAGTAACCTCTGCTCCAAAGCCAATGGCTTTGGTGTCCTGACGGGCCTCAATGATCTTTTCGATTCCATCAAAGGCGCCGCCGCAGATAAACAGGATGTTTGTTGTATCTATCTGGATAAACTCCTGATGGGGATGCTTTCTTCCTCCCTGAGGTGGAACACTGGCAACAGTTCCCTCAAGGATCTTAAGAAGAGCCTGCTGTACACCCTCGCCGGATACATCACGGGTAATGGATGCGTTTTCAGCTTTTCTGGTGATCTTGTCAATCTCATCAATATAAATGATTCCGTACTGCGCCCGCTCAATGTCATAGTCAGCTGCCTGGATGATCTTCAGAAGGATGTTTTCCACATCCTCTCCTACATAGCCGGCTTCTGTCAGAGTAGTGGCGTCAGCGATTGCAAACGGAACATTCAGAAGGCGGGCCAGAGTCTGAGCAAGAAGAGTTTTTCCGGAACCTGTGGGGCCAAGCATCAGAATGTTGCTTTTCTGAAGCTCCACATCCAGATTCCTTGCTGCGGTAATTCTTTTATAATGATTATAAACTGCCACAGACAGAGCTTTTTTTGCTTCCTCCTGTCCGATTACATAATCATCCAGGATTTTGTGTATCTCCTCTGGTTTTAACAGGTTGATATCCGTGTCAAAATCATCCTCCGGACCGTACTGGGCCAGCTCCTCTTCCATAATCTCCGCACAGATCCCGATACATTCATCACAGATGAACACTCCCTCCGGGCCTGCGATCAGCTTGCGTACCTGATCCTCGGATTTATTACAAAAAGAGCATCTGACCTTTCCTTCTCTTATCTTATCTGCCATGGATATTTCTCTATTCCTTTCTATATTGATATGCTGAGATAAAAGCAAGACAAGACTCCCTGTTAAAGGAGTCTTCTCTTTAGTCTTTTTTATTTATGTTCAACAACGCCGTCAATCAGACCATATGCCTTTGCTTCTTCTGCAGTCATATAATTGTCGCGGTCTGTATCCTTTTCAACCACTTCAAGAGGCTGTCCTGTATTCTCAGCCAGCATTTCATTTAAGGTGCGCTTTGTCTGAGCGATGTGATCTGCCACAATCTGAATTTCTGTAGCCTGACCCTGAGCGCCGCCGGACGGCTGGTGAATCATAATGGTAGAGTGCGGAAGAGCAAATCTCTTGCCCTTTGTTCCTCCTGCCAGAAGGAATGCGCCCATGCTGGCTGCCATTCCAAGGCAGATGGTGGATACATCGCACTTAATGTATTTCATGGTGTCGTAAATTGCCATACCTGCGGTAACAGAACCTCCCGGACTGTTGATATAAAGCTGAATATCCTTGCCCGGATCCTCTGCTTCCAGAAACAGAAGCTGTGCCACAATGATACTGGCGCTTACGTCATTCACTTCCTCACCCAGAAAAATAATCCTGTCTTTCAGAAGTCTTGAATAAATGTCGTAGCTTCTCTCTCCCCTGCTTGTCTGCTCAATGACATAAGGTACTAAACTCATATATATGCCTCCATTCGTCGCGTCACAGTGGATTCAAAAGATGTCCGCTTGCGCTTTTTACGCTTCCTTTGCCTCGTCTGCTACAAGAGTAACTGCCTTCTGTACTGCCATGTCTTTCTTCATCTGCTCTAATTCACGGTCTCCAAGAAGCTCTTTTAATTTGTCAGCTTCCATTTTGTACATTTCAGCCATCTTGCTGATCTCTTCGTTTACTTCCTCCTCAGAAACCTCAATGTTCTCAGTCTCTGCAATCTTTTCAAGAACAAGTCTTGTCTGGATTCTCTTCAGAGCCTGCGGTTTCATCTCTTCCTGCATCTTCTCTGCTATCATTCCTGTAAACTGGAAGTACTGCTCCATTGTCAGACCCTGAGACTGCATTCTGGATGCGAAATCGTTCATCATCTGGCGAACCTGTGTGTTGATCATAGCGTCCGGAATTTCCATCTCAGCGTTCTCGATAGCTTTATCTACCGCTGCATTTTCTTTTGCTGCGCGTGCTTCTTTTTCTTTTTTCTCTGTGAGATTTTTCTTAACGTCCTCTCTGTACTCTGCAAGAGTATCGAACTCGGAAACGTCCTGAGCAAAATCATCGTCAAGCTCCGGAAGCTCTTTTGTTTCTACTTTCTTCACATCGCACTGGAATACTGCTGCTTTGCCTGCAAGCTCTGCTGCCTGATATTCCTCAGGGAAAGTTACGTTTACTTCTACGTGATCGCCTGCTTTAGCGCCTACAAGCTGATCCTCAAATCCCGGAATAAAGGAACCTGAACCAAGTGTCAGCGGATAATCTGTTCCTTTGCCGCCTTCAAAAGCAACGCCGTCTACAAATCCCTCGAAGTCGATTGTTGTGATATCGCCGTTCTCTGCTCCGCGATCCTCAACTGTTACAGTTCTGGAGTTTTTCTCCTGCTCTTTTTTGATCTCAGCATCAATGTCCTCGTCTGTTACTTCTGTCTCAGACTTCGGAACCTCAACACCCTTGTACTCGCCAAGTGTTACTTCCGGTTTTACAGCTACTTCTGCTGTGAAGATAAAAGCTTTTCCCGGCTCAGCCTGAGTTACATCGATCTCCGGCTGAGAAACGATCTCAAGATCGCATTCCTCAAGAGCTTTGCTGTAATGTTCCGGAATCAGAGCATTTGCAGCGTCCTCAAGGAAGATTCCCTTACCGTACATCTGCTCGATCATTTTTCTCGGTGCTTTGCCTTTACGGAATCCCGGAATGGAGATTTTGCCTCTTGCTTTCAGGTATGCGTTCTGCATTGCCTTGTCTAATTCTTCAGCGGAAACCTCGATTGTAAGTTTCGCCATGTTTTTTTCCATTTTTTCTACCTGTAAACTCATGTTTCCTGTTCCTCCTTAAAATTGTCAGGTTCTGATTCTATTTTTAAAATTTACTCTATTTTTGCCTGTGTTTCAGCATTTCAGGCAAGTGTATCCTCTTAAAAAAAGATACAATTACAGTCATTATCGAAGTATAGCACAACTGACATAAAAACACCAGAGTTTTTTTCAGTTTTATGTTCCCTTATAGACCTCTATCCCCTGTATACAATGGATTCTGCGACTTCCTGCGCCTTTTCCTCTCCCATAAGCTGCGCGATCAGGCTGAGAGCAAAAGGAACCGCAGTTCCAAGGCCGCGGCTGGTAGTCACATTTCCGTCTACAACAACAGGATCCTCACAGGTTTCAGCTCCGTCAAGCTGATCCATAAAAGAAGGATAGGAGGTCGCCTTTCTGTTTTTCAGAAATCCCAGCTTTGCAAAAACACTTGGGGCTGCGCAGATGGCTGCAACCTTTCCGCCTTTTGCATAATACTCTGTGAGAAGGCCTGTAAGGGGCTGATATTCACCCAGATATTTTGTTCCCGGCATTCCTCCCGGAAGTACCAGCATATCTGCATCTGAAAAATCTGTTTCTGAAAAAACACGATCCGTTTTCATCTCAATCCCGTGTGAAGTCGTAATCTCCCTTGTTTCCTTAATAGAAACTGTAACCGCCTCAATTCCCGCTCTTCTCATAAGATCCACAACAGTCAGTCCTTCAATATCCTCAAATCCGTCTGCCAGAAAAATATATACTCTGCTCATAAATAAATCCTCCCGTCTGTCAGGGTTCATGTCCCTTTCCATATGTCTGTAAGTATACCACTTTTTTCCACCGGCATACAAGAAATATTGTTCGGCTATCTCCCTTTACGAAAACAATCTGGAATGCATTTTGTCCTGTATATATTTTTTTGTCAAAAACAGCCAAAAATACCTTGGGGAATATTACCTGCAGGCGGCTGCGCTGGTTACTTATAGCCCGTTGAACATCAGCAAAATCACGTGACGGAAAGCTCTCCCCATGATATAATAATACAGATTATTGACCCCGGCTGAAAATACTTCAAAACACATATCATAAAACTGCGCGCAGCTTTATTGGAGTGTAAAACAGGAAATTGAACAATTTCCCCGCCGCACAGAAACAAACAGAAGAAATTTTTACAATGATTTAAGCTTTCTCGTTTACCGTTATTTTTTACAGCTATTTAAGCAAAAGGAGTATGTTATGGAAATAGAAAGAAAATTTCTTATAAAAAAAGACCGGCTTCCCGATAACCTGGCACAATATCCCTGTCATGAAATTGAGCAGGGCTACCTCTGTACCGAACCGGTTGTACGCATCCGCAGACAGGACGACGAATATTATCTTACTTATAAATCAAAGGGATTCATGGCACGGGAAGAATACAATCTTCCTCTGACTAAAGCTGCCTATCTTCACCTGAAACCCAAGGCTGACGGACTTGTGATCTCAAAAACGAGATACCTTATCCCGGAAAAAAACGGGCTGACTATTGAGCTTGATGTGTTTCATCAGGAATATGAAGGGCTTCTTCTGGCTGAAGTAGAATTTTCCTCTCAGGAAGAGGCAGAGTCCTACTGTCCTCCTGACTGGTTTGGTGAAGATGTTACCTTCTCTGTCAGATACCACAACAGTACTTTAAGCCGCGGTCTTACAGAAAAATAATCCTCCTCTTTCTAGGCGCAGTTACTTTTTTCTTCTGCGCCTTCTCTTTATACGCAGCCGCGCTTTACTCCACTTTTTTGCAGGATTCCACTTTCCGCTCATCAGCCTTTTTTCCAGATATCTGCTGCAAAATACCGGAATGATTCCCAGAAGCTTCCCCACAATCCGTATTGCCAGCTTCCTGCTATTTTCCAGCCTCATAGACTGTTCAAGAAGTTTCTGAATAAAAAACATGTGCTAAACCTCCCTTACAGGAAATAGTTTAGCACATTCTGTTCTTTAACACAATTTTACAAAAAATAAATCCTGATATTTTATTTTACAGACGTTTTCCTTTTTCTGCTGCTCCTGTAAGAGCCTCAAACACAGCGCTTCTCATTCCCTTATCTTCCAGAATCCGAACGCCTTCAATGGTACTTCCCGCCGGAGAGCAGACCATGTCTTTCAGTTCAGCAGGATGTCTTCCTGTTTCCAGTACCATTTTTGCACTTCCCATCACTGCCTGCGCCGCAAAAGAATACGCCTGGCTTCTTGGAAGCCCCTGAGCAACTGCAGCGTCTGCCATTGCCTCAATAAACATAAATACATAAGCCGGTGAACATCCGCATACTGCGCTGAACGCATCCATCAGTCTCTCCGGAATAAATTCAAATCTTCCAAAGCTTTCTGCAATCTCTCTGATCTTTTGCGCTTCCTCCTCCGTTACCCGGTCGTTGCAGCAGCCTGCTGTCATGCCTGCGCCCACCTGAGCCGGAGTATTGGGCATCAGACGTACTGTTTTTACCGGGCAGCCACAGGTATCTTCCAGCCATTTCAGTGTTTTGCCCGGGGCAATTCCCACCAGAATATGCTTTTCTGTCAAAAGATCTTTGATCTCTGTGAGAACCTCTTCATAAAACTGCGGCTTTACTGCAAGAAATACAATTTCTGCCTGTGTAACCACCTGGCGGTTGTCCATAGTTGTCTCCACGCCCAGCTTTTCACGGCTCCGTCTTGATCCTGCCTCTGTAAGATTAGACACAATGATCTCTTCTTTTTTTACAATTCCCTTTTTCAAAATTCCGCCGATCATAGCTGAAGCCATGTTTCCGCATCCGATAAATCCTATTTTCATGATTGTTTTTCCTCTTTTCTTTTATTTCTCTCATGGTACACCATGTCGTCTACTTCTGTCATCAGAAACTTGCGGATCGCAAATAAAATCGCAATGGCGATCACTCCTATAAGCGTCTCCCAGGTTCTCAGATGCTCTACTACCATCTGCCTTGCTGTTGCAAACATAAGAACCTCCACAACGGTCTGAGCAGAATGTCTGCAGAGCATTTTTACAAACTCCACTCCAACAACAAGAGACAGCGCGTTTGCAAGAAATTCCGTAAAGAAATCCACATTCATACTGAGGATTTCTCTGCTCGTCACATCACAGACCAACCGGATACCGACCAGTGCGATCACTCCCAGAATCACAACAGACAGCAGAATTTCCATATAACGCGCAACATGATAGATCACTTCATTAAACCGTTTCCGTATGGCATGATTTACTTCCTTTTTCATTTTCTCTCCCTTTCATTTTCAGGTATTTCCGGATGCTCTTCTGATCATATCCGCCTTCTGCCTGCAAGCTCCCATACAGGACAATACTTTTAAATTGTCTGAAATATGAATCAAAATGCATTCTGAGTCACCTTCGGTAATGGCATTTTTCCCTGTATGCCCCGGGACTTTTATATGCATAGCCAAAACATCTCGCAGGATGTAACCTGTACCCAGTAACAAAACCCAACTTTTCTCAAAGTATTTTCTGAATTTTTCTTAAATCAAAAAAACTCCGGTGCTATAATAAATTCATGCAGATATAGTTCATCGGTAGAACACCAGCTTCCCAAGCTGGGGAGGCGGGTTCGATTCCCGTTATCTGCTTACGGTAAAAAGCCTTCGGAACATTCCGGAGGCTTTTTTTGCACCGCATCCTACTGTCTGCCGTATCTTTTTGCAAGCACTTTCATTTCTTTTTGAAGGCTTTCTGTAAACTGTCCCGGCATCAGTCTCCACTTCCAGTTATTTCCCAGTGTGGAAGGCTGGTTCATCCGGGCGGAATTGTCCAGATACAGATAGTCCTGCATGGGAATTACACAGAGCTTTGCCACACTTCTCATAACAAGACAGATCAGATCCTGACAGATTTCCCGGTCTGAACCGTAAAAATTATTCAGATATTCTCTTACCTGTCTGCGTTCTTTGGGCGTAATATCCCGGAACCAGGATAAAAGCGTTTCGTTGTCATGTGTACCTGTATAAACCACGCAGTTTTCCGGATAATTATGAGGAAGGTAATCACTGGCATTTCCTGTGTCTCTTTCATCAAAAGCAAACTCAATAACCTTCATATTGGGATAGCCGCTTTCCTCTACAAGACGCTTCACAGAATCTGTCATATATCCCAGATCTTCCGCAATAATCTTTCTTGCCCCGAGCCTTACAGAAACTGCCCGGAACAAATCAATGCCCGGTCCTTTTTCCCACCATCCGTGTTCCGCAGTTTTATCCCCATAAGGAATTGCATAATACTCATCAAATCCACGGAAATGGTCGATTCTTACTACATCATAAAGGCGGAAACAGTTTTCTATCCGTTTGATCCACCACTCAAATCCGGAGTTTCTGTGCACCTCCCAGTTATAAAGGGGATTCCCCCAAAGCTGTCCCGTTGCTGAAAAACCGTCCGGAGGACAACCGGCAACCTGTGTGGGACAATTATTTTCATCCAGCTTAAACAGCCACGGGTTTGCCCAGGTATCTGCACTGTCCATGGCAACATAAATGGGAATATCTCCAATGATCTCAATTCCCTGTTTATTGGCATAGGCTTTCAGCTTCATCCACTGCTGCCTGAATTTAAACTGCATATACTCCTGAAATTCAATTTCAAAGTACAGCTCACGTCTGTAATAATCCAGAGCATTCTGCCATCTGAGGCGGATATCCTCCGCCCATTCACTCCAGGGCTTTCCCTCAAATCTCTGCTTCACAGCCATAAAAAGCGCATAGTCCTTCAGCCACCAGGCTTCTTCTTCCTGAAAGCGTCTGAATTCCTCGTTTTCCCCCACATTGCTGCGCTCATAAGCCTTTCGAAGAAGAATGGTCCGGCCCTTATACAGCTTCGCATAATCCACACTGGCAGGATCACTGCCAAAATCCAATGCGTCACACTCCTTTTGCGTGAGAACTCCCTCTTCGATCAGGTCTTCCAGACTGATAAAATAAGGATTACCTGCAAAGGTTGAAAATGACTGATAGGGCGAATCACCATAGCTGGTAGGACCCAGAGGCAGAATCTGCCAGCAGCTCTGTCCTGCCGCCTTCAATGCGTCTACAAAATCATAGGCGCTTTTTGAAAAACATCCGATTCCATATTTTGACGGCAGGCTGCTGACAGGCAGCAGCACACCGCATTGTCTTTTGTCCGACATATTTTTTCTCCTTCCGTTTTCTTATTTAATAGTGTCACAGAAGAAAAAAAGTGTCAATATCAAAAATCGCAGATTTCTGTCATTCTGCTGCTTTTTCCGCATATTCCACTGTAACAAGCTTTTCATAGGGCATTCTCCTGCTTAGTTCCCCTGCATCCTCCAGAATATCCTGCAAAAGCTCAAAGCTTTCCTTTTCAAATATAAGATTTTCCTTCCAGGTATCCTGTTCATGATAACGTTTTACAATAGTTGTAAGCGTTTCCATATCAGTTTCCGGAAACTGAGGTGCGATCACCTGCGCGATCTCCTCCGGTGTATGCTCCCGCACAAACTCCATTCCCATCTGAAGACCATTTGTAAACTTCTGTATCACATCCGGATGCTCTTTCAGATAGCTGGTTTTTGCGCTGTAAGAAGTATAAGGCACATATCCGGACTCCACCCCAAGCGAAGCAACCACATGACCGGTTCCCTCCTTTTCCAGAGCTGTAGCAGAAGGCTCAAACTCTACTGTAAAATCCGCAGCGTCATCCCCTGCAAAAGCTGCTGCCGTAGAACCGAAATCAATACTCTGGTCAATGGAAAGATCCTTCTGCGGGTCAAGTCCGTTTTGTTTCAGAATATACTCAAAAACCATTTCCGGCATACCGCCTTTTCGACCGCCAAGCACTTTTTTCCCCTTCAGATCACTCCACTGAAAATCCGTCATCTCTTCTCTTGCCACCAGGAAATTTCCTGCACGCTGAGTCAGCTGGGCAAAGTTCACTGCCGGATCTGTGGCTCCCTCCTGATACGCGTAAATAGAGGCCTCCGCTCCCATAAATCCAATATCCGCTTCCCCGGAGATCAAAGCTGTCAGAACCTTATCCGCTCCAAAACCAGTCACCAGTTCCACATCCAGACCCTGGTCTGCAAAATACCCCTTTTCAATGGCAACGTACTGAGGCGCATAAAAAACAGAATGAGCTACCTCGTTCAACGTTACTTTTGTCAGTTCTTTTTCATCATTTTTTGCCTCTGCCAGTACAGCTGTCGGAAGCGCTGTTGCCGCCAGAAGAATAGCCATGACAGCTGCGGTCAGTCTTTTTTTGATTTTCATATTTAATTATACTCCTTTTCTCTTCCTTCCTAGCATATGAAAGAAAAAGAAAAAGTTGAATATGCTCTGAATTTACTGTTTTCTTCAACATTCCTGATATTGTCTATAACAGTTGCGCCCCTCTGCTTTTGCCTGATAAAGAGCCTTGTCAGCATATTCTATAAAGACAGAAATATCTTCTCCCCTATATTGTGCCGTATAAATCCCCATACTTACTGTCAGTCTGTCTGAAACTGCAGAACGGAAATGAGGAATACACAGCTTTTGGATATTTTTCTGTATTCTTTCTGCTGCCTGCCGTGTCCCATCCGGCGATGAACCCGGAAGTACCACCAGAAGTTCCTCTCCTCCATAACGTACTGTCAGGTCATCTTTGCGTACAGAGGCCTTCAGTGCCCCCGCTACTGATTTTATTCCCTGATCTCCCTGCAGATGTCCGTAATAATCATTATACTGCTTGAAGAAATCAATATCTGCCATAATCACAGAAAGTGGTCTGTTTATCATGCGCTTGCTGTTTTTCTTCATATATTCCTGAAGATACATCCGATTATGCAGACCGGTAAGCTGATCCGTCCAGCTTTTTTGTCTCCATTTGATCAGGGCTATAATAACAAAAGAAAAAACAGATGCTGCTGCCAGCGTTACAATAAAAAAGAAAAAATCTCTTCTGTATTCTTTTTTCTTCAGCAGATTATATTCATAAAGTTCCTGAGAATACTCAATGTATTCCTCGCTTAAAGACAGATTCTTCGTTTTCAGCACATTAGTATAAAGCTCATGATACCGTATGTATTCATCAAGTTCCTTCTGTTCTTTATATATTTCTGCCATATTGTAATAAACACTTTTTTCAAAATCAAGCCCCTGTTCCCGGGAGACTGATTCGATATCCAGATACAGAGGAATCGCCTTATCATACTGTTTTCTGCTTTTATACAGGCAGGCTCTTGTATACTCCAGATACACGTTCTTGTTAAGCGAATATTCTTCTGTATCTGTTTTTATAAGGGTCTCCGCCTTTATAAGCTTTTCCTCTGCTTCTTCTGATTTTCCTGTACAGATCAAAATCAAAGCTTCCTGATTATATCGCAAAATCTCTATGTCATCTTTTTCATGAACATCCAGCTCCGGAAGAAATTTATCCAGCTCCTTTAACGCCTCCTCTGCTGCTGAAAACTCGCCAAGTTCCAGATATGAAGCGCTTTTGTTTATCAGAGAAAGACTATTCAGAAAGGCAGTCTCCCTGCTGTTTCCGCACGTATCTGCTGCTTCCAGAGCTCTGTTGTAATTCTCAATGGCAAGGGGATATTGTTCCAGCACATAGGCAATGTCACCGATCATTGCCCAAAACTTTGCCTGATAACTGCAGGAATCATTGATAAAAACGCCGGAATTCAATTCGTCCATTCCTCTCCAGTAATAATACAGAGCAGATGAATAGGAGCCAGTCAGAGAATAAAGCTGTCCGATATTCCCATAAAGTTTGATCACCGTCTCTTTTTTCAGTCCGTCTGTCTCTGCTGCATACTTTTCCAAAAGCCGGGCGCCCTGAAGAATATTTTGTGACGATCCTCTTAAAGGAGCAACCGCTCTCCAGCACAAGTCTGTATTATTACGGTAATCATGTGCGCCGCCGATATATTTTAATGCCAAAGCAGCATTTTCACACAGTCCTTCTGTCTTATTCTGATTTTCCAATATTTCATTCAGCAGCAGATACGTATGACTTCTTACAAATTCATTGGCACACTGTTCCAGATTTACGGACGCTTTCTGTAATTTCTTTTCCGCAGTCTGATAATCAGCCTGCAAAAAATCCATAAACGCGGATATAAAATAATATTCACTGTCTTTTTCTTTTTTTGAATCCAGATAGTCTTCTATAATTTCCTGCTGACCATCTGTAAATCCCTGTTCCTTCTCTGCTTGTTCCATATATTTTGTAACTGTTTCCATGTTACCATGCCGTAAAACAGTCACTGCTGTTAAAAATAAAATCAACAGGACTCCTCCAAGCATAATCCATCTGTATTTTCTTCTTTTCACATCATACCTCCTGTTAAATATAACCTATTAAAGAATATCATATCAAAAAAGATTTATCCAGACAGAGCAACTCAAGCTTGTTTATTTATAACTTTATAGCCTTACAAATCAGCCAATAAAACCTTTCAGCGTATCCTCCTTCACAGATTCAAATTTTTGTTTTGCACATATCACACTCTCCTTCTTTTTCCAGCATTTTATGATAAATACTATTAAACTTTTTCTGAACAACTTTAGGATTCTCTTCCATCTCAGCCCCTCCATAATCCTATAAAAATCACAAAATTCAATATCTCCTCAGCTATATAGAGACACCATTTTCATAGACATTACTTTTTTCTGCAAAATCCATCAATACTCATAAAAAATGTACTTTTGATTTGTTACTGTCTAAGTGACTTCTCTCATTTTATAAACAAAGTACAACCTATGCTTAAAATGTCTTTTTATCAGATAATAATCTATGAGAATCAACTAAAACAGTCTTATTATCATATCCGGAAACTGTATTATAATATAATTAAGGGCAGAACATAAAAATCCGCTCTGCCCAAACCAAATAATAATAATAATATGTACCATATCATTTTTTACTTTATACTTAAACTTATAGTAATTTAACTCGTTGTGCTAATTCGATTTAAATTTATCGAAACCTCATAAAAGCCCAAAATGCCCCCTGAAATAAAAGGACATGATTTTGAAATCTCAGAAG
>ENA-ORTL01000135-ORTL01000135.1-human-gut-metagenome-genome-assembly--contig:-NODE-135-length-108250-cov-8.03135_pt1 | contig 108250 bp, 86 predicted proteins | sample MGYA00241916_ERZ509196 | MGnify/ENA primary metagenome ERZ509196 (study PRJEB26280, sample SAMEA2338844) | human gut metagenome | biome: human gut; feature: human-associated habitat; material: faeces...
ACAATTTTATTTTATACAAAACAATTTTTTTAGACTTTACTTTATATGTTGGCCAGCATAAAAAAAAGAAAGGGGGAATTTTGACACACCCCCATCACGTTGAAAATTCAGAACCGGGCTATCATAATGCGATGCTCAAAGACTTTATCCATATCACTCGGTTGTCGCTGACATACCCATAGATGATGTGCCCCATAGCCGTATGTGAAATATTTGTCTATGGGGACAGCTTTCCACAGGAGTTCGATATTGGAACGCAATTCTTTTTCGTCGATTGAAAAGAGAATCGTGTTGATAAGTAGGAAATAGAGTTCTGTTACTTCCTCGCAATAGGTGCAAAAAGCATGTTCGATTGTTACCTCCATAATTTTGTTTAATTTGATTGTATTGTTTCGGGAACATTAGTTATTATAGAGTTTCCACTCTGGTCGAAAATTTCGATTGTCGGTTGCCCATTATTTTCTTCGGGAGACAGGTATTCCGAAGTGTCAGGTAATGACTGCCAGCTTTCGTGACAGAGACGGCTGTCGGTAATACCCAATATATCTTCACCTTTCCATGAGCGGACAATAGCGACGGCTTCTTCGTAGTTGTTTGCTTCTACGGTGAAAGTGTCTCGTTCCCAACTTGTAACCTTGCAGTCTTGATAGAAATTAAATTTTTCCATATTGTTTGTTAATGGATTGGTTCTACAATATCTTCTAATTCTGCCAATTATAAATAATCACTTCATCTCGATATTCCACGACTTCCTTACCGCTATCGAGACGGACAACTATGGTATTGCCATAATCGCCCACGATTGTTCCTTCTGTATAGCCTTTGTACGGGGTAAACAGCGTACAATGCAAACCGATTATATCGGTTGGTTCTTCATAACTGCACATAAGCCAATTTGTCTATGTTTCTATCATTAGTTTCCACTCACCATTGGAGAATATCCGAAAACTCACATATTCACTTGCCAACTCAAATGATAGTATGCGAATATATATTTTGCTTATCTCTTCCAGCGAGCTTATTATCTCGTCAATTACTCCTTCGGGATAACACCACTTTGAAGAAAAATCAACGTCAATATACTCGTCATACCAATCAACATTACAGTCAAAAAAATTCTCTCTTAGGAGTTCTGCCATCTTTTCAAGGTCTTTCTCGTTCTCCGTACTTGCAAAAAGGAGATTGCTTGCGTAATTTGCCATAATTCTAATATTTTGAGTTTTCTTTTTCCCTCTTGTAGCATTTACTACTTTCGGGCTTGATTTAATTATGTCGCCTCAAAAGGTGTCATGGCTTCTTATGCAAGGTTTCACGGCTAAATACAACTTCTGTAAAGCAGAAGGTGGAGATTTGGTTGTGAACCCAAGGCTATGACCTTGCAGACAAGAGAGACATGACAAGTACCTTTGCGACACAATTCAAATCAGGTAGCCCGAAAGGGATATGCGGAATGATGGAGGAAGTAAGAAGAAAGCTAAAACAGGGAAAGGTAAAAGCAAGGATATACCGCCAAAGTTCATAGCCAAACAACGACTGGTGAAAAGAGACAGAGCTGAAAGGACAAAGTGATGTCTCCTTTAACAATTTTGCTGGCCAAAAGAAAAACAGGTATGGCTTTGGGAGCTTATAAAAGCCGTTTAGTTTAGAACTTGAATAGATATACAAAAAACAGACTAAACTTTCTTATATTTGCAGCGTGTTTTGAATATCATCGTATAATGAGAACAGGATTGTTTTTCTTTCCGAGGGACAAAAAATTGGCCTAAAAAACATCGAGGGACAGACCTTATATTTGCTCTTTTTATCTTTTGGACAGCAAATTTTTGTCCCCAGTTTGTCCCCCGAAGCATTTTATAAAAAACATAATCTATTAAATATCAATTCATTACAAATCAAAAATGATACAACACATTTTCTGCATCGGTAAATAGCCAACTAATTGATTACCAGATAGTTATAAACATAAACAATCTAAAACACTGACTAAAAACGACTTAAATATGGCAAAATAATAGTTTTATGGAAGGTATTTTCTTTTGTTATTCCTATTTTTTCAATATTTTTGTCCCCCGTTTGTACCCCAAGCCATATACGGGGGACAAATTTACGTCCCTCTATGTAATTTGAGTACTTTTCACTATAAAATCTATCTAAATCATAGATAATTATTGCTTTATATAGATACCCTCAATCTCTTAGTTTCTAAAATATCAAATGCCATAACCACTGATAAACAAATACATACATATAAACTAATACGGAATTAGAATTACATCAGATGAAATTTTGTTCGAAATGTTTAAAAAGTATTTTATCTTATTCCTTCATGCATCGGAAGGTTTGTTAAAGTACCTAGAAAAATTAACGCAAGGACCTATTACCATATAATTCATTCTTGCAATATATTTAAGAAAGACATTGGTATATGAAGTTTATTAATAAAATTTGCAATAACATACTCACCCCGCTTCCCATAAGAACAGCGCGCTCAGGGTGAGTCTTTTATTTTCTAGTGGTATATTTGGGTTTAGTGATGGTTTTAAATACTTTTCCAGAATTTAATTCTAGGATTTTTAATTTTTGCATCGGAATACTATCGTTCGAGTTGATCCGTGACCACAGTGTACTCATGACGAAGTCTGTATCATCATCCAACTTTGGCATTATCAACGGGCTCCTTATTAGTGTTACTCACGACACAGTTTGTGGACTAATTTGTACCCTTTCATTCACATATCTTTTCCTCTCCTTTAGGCCTAAACATCGTCAAACGCAATATACATAAAAACACAAGCGTTGCCTCTGTCGTTCCATAATCTACTGGCAGATAAAAAGCATGCGCCACATTATTGCGAATATTACAACCTTTAGCAGTGAACACATACTCAAAGAACTCGATATCTTCTTTTTTGAATATTTGCAGTAAGCATGGTTCTCTCAATAGATCATCGAGTAATGCCTGAGAAATACTGCTATCTTGTCCTACTTTTGTAACACAACCTCCATAATCACCAACCATATCTCGAAGAATGCCTTCAAAACGTATGGAAAGAATATCCACAGGCAACCGCCAATCAGTTGGTTCCCCTTGCAAAAAACGATTATATTGTTTAATGAGAGCCTTAACTCCGTAATCAATCTGAGAAAACCATGTGGCTGTAATACTCTGACCGAATCTGTTATATTTCAGTTCAATACCGAAACATGTGTTTTTTAGAAACCATTTCTTCAGTTTGGCATAAGTCAGTTGTTTTGTATTGACTGCCGTAAGAATCACAGGTATCACGCTATTTCTCACAATATTTGTGAGCCATAGATTGTATTTCTGTCGTAGATCAAAATTATTACCTGCATCTCGGCTATTCACATTGATATCCACAATTTTATTTACAAAGCCAAGTTCTTCCGTTGTAGATTTGCGTTCAGGTATTTGCTCGAGTATTTGTTCATATGATGGGAAAAGAAACCGAACGGGGCATGAAAGATTCACCAATAGCCATCTCAATTCCCCTTCGAGCAATTCTTTTCCCAAATGCTCAAAATACTCTATAATCGATGAATCTGCTATATTACCAATTTTAAACTGTAGCATTACCAATTTTTTCTTATTCTCGCGAAAAGTTTGTTCTGCCCTATTCCTTTTTTCGGCCATACCCGCTTTCTGATAGAATACAATAGCTTTTTCAAGATGCGACTGGTTCATCCACGGTATAGCTATATTATTGGGTGCTGTTGTGGGATCAACTAATTTCCCCATCTCCATATCACCCAACGCTTCATAAAAGAAGTTCATGTACGACTTTGACTCTCTTTGAAGTTTAGAGGAATAGAACAAGCCTAACTCACAGCAGGTCTCCCGCCAATTATCTTTGGCTAATGATAACAAATCCTTACACAAGCATACTATTTTCTCTGCATCTTTACTTGGAAAGAAAACTTTCTCCTTCGCCAATCTTATGCAAACTATTTTTGTACGGTATCCGTAGTCTGCTTTCAATACGCCCCAAATCAACTCAGTAGCCTCTGATATTTTATACTTTACTCTTTTAGTCAGCGACATCAAAATTGACAATGCATTTTCAGCTTGATGAGGATATTCTTCTTTATTCTTTGGTAATAAAGTACCAATCACCGCCATCAAAGCATCTATAGATTGTTTTGCATAGCGATTGTCATTTGTTAGCAAATAAATAAAGTATTGATATCTATACTTTAGCAGTTGATTGCTCGTAGCTTTAACACGTTCTTCAAAATAATCCACAGCAAAACTCTTATCCATAAGGCAATTCTCATCCTCTACAAGCCGCTCTATTTCCCACCACGAAAAAATCTCAAGCCGTGCTTGGGGTCGTTCTTCGAGTGAAAATGTGTCATACGAGAACATCCTATCTATTTGCTTATCATCCTGTTTTTTCTCAAGGAATTCGTATAATTCAGCTAAAGTTGCCATTATTTTACATCTAACTATTAGACCTCACATACTGCCCCCACCGTTCTTTTAGCAGTACTGGAATAGGACTTTCCTTCACATATTTATCTATAGCTGCACTATGAGTAATAACATGTAAAAACATGGCTTTATCATCCTCATAGAGGTTATAACCATCAAAGTAAGATGCCAGCATATTAACCACAACACGGTCACCCAAGCCAGAATCAATTAGCCAGAGAGCTTTTTTATCAGAAACACCTCGTTTAACCATATCTGGCCAAAGTTGCATCAAAGTAGATTCAATCTGATAGGTTTCTTCGATGTATGACACAATAGCTTGCGCCTTCACAGCTATAATTCTTTGAATAAAGTCAACATAGAGTGCTGCTTGTTCAATCGAGCATCCGCACTCAGCAGCAATCTCCACATATTGTTTTCCACATATCCAGCACGTAAGAATTCTCTCTGCTAATGTTAAATCTTTATGTATTCCGAACAATGGCTTCGACTTCGAAACATAAGTCAAATCATGTTTCACTGATTCCAAAGCATATACTGTTTCTATCATCAGGTGAATCCAACTAACATCCACAGGGCCGTGTATCTCAAAATCGTCAGTCGTCTTATCAGCAAATAGTCGTTTCAACACTTCATAGTCAGCAAGAGTTAACCCGATATGCAAATACTTGTCATATTCATCATTAGACAGAGTATTTCGTAGATGCTCATAGCGGATAGTAAAGATCTTTTTAACTTCTTTCTTTGTCTCTTTATCACCTAAATAATATGCAAGAGAATCTTCTATTATATTATCCAAATTAATATCAATAAGTTCCGTATCATCCTTATTGAGATTAATCAACGTATCTATCTGTTCTGCCACACCTTCTGATTCTAAAAAGGCATTGATGTCTTCATCGGTTACTAATCCATTATTACGTATTTGCTGTACTATGTAATATAGCGCCCCATTTGCTCGCTCCACATTCGCCTCATTCTTAATTACACGAATTACCCGTTCAAGAGGTTCTGTGTTTTTACCCTTAATAGGTAGCAGGATAAGACCATATGACTCTTTACCGGCTCTGCCTACTCTTCCTACAATATTCTTCAAGTCTCTCAACTCAAGAGTATTTTTGAAGGTTCCGTCAGTAGGATTCGTTATATTTGCAAGCACAGCTGTCTTAATGGGCATATTAATACCCTCAGAAAGTGTCTTTGTACATACCACAAGTTGTAGAGACTTCTTTGCTATAGCGGTTTCTATCAATTCCCTAATGTCCTGAGGCATTTGTCCATGGTGATAAGCAAATCCTTTTTTCACACATTGAGTAAGACGATAGTCATCGCCAAATTGATACGCACAGTATTCAGCAACTTTAGATAGCCAATCCACATCCTGAACGAAAGAGAATGGATTCTTGAACACAGACTCTCCTAGCATATTTAAGAGCTCTTCCGCATGTTTTACACAACCACGAGGGCCATCCTTCATAGAACAATAAAGCATTACTGGCCCCGCCTCCATTGCCTTTAGGGATAGAGCACAACTCAATGATCTTTGGGTTGTACCAACCTGTTTTGCCTGCCTATCATTTAAAAAGTCATTAACTTTTACCGACCAGTCGTCTATTGCATCATTAGCGTATTGAACTACGATATGACCATCCGCTTCCATCGCCAGTGCAAATCGTATTTTACACGGTCTATATGTACTGTTCCCCACTTCGCCAACTGCCCCTCCAAGCCATCGATTTATATCAGAGATATTAGGTATAATTGCAGAGATAAAAAGGAATCTAACATGTTCATTTCTCTTCAAGCGAGTCAATAACAACTCATAGTTTACACCTCGGCTCCTATCTTCTAACAGTTGTCCTTCATCACATACTACCAAAGTATAGCCTTCCGTGAGGTCATCTATTGTATCTTCCAACGTCGTGAAAGTTTCTGGTGTAGCTATGAGTAATTTGGCATTCTCGATAGTTTCCTCTTCAGCGGATGTAGTACAACCACCATAAGCGGCACGAAAATCAAAGTTGAATTCATACGAGAGCCTACCATAGCGTTCTTTTAACTCACGACTTAACGACCGCAATGGAGCTAAGTATAATATTTTTGCATCTGGATTATTTTTTAATTCTTGAAATACCAATAACTCAGTAAGAAAAGTCTTACCTGCACTTGTTGGCATCTTGAGGCTAAACGAGCGAGTATAGTCTAAAAGACCTTTGCTTATGGCATCTTCTTGTGATGGCAGCAACGTATAAATATGATTTTTTACAGAGTATGCTATATACTCTCCCCAAATTTCTTTACCGCCATGAGGAATTAATATCTTCCATAGATTACTCTCACGGAAGCGTTTCAGCACCCATACAACCACTTGTGTATCAAAAAAATCATCCAAGCCAAGATAAACATTGTGTTATATCTTCTCTCGCAACCTATCATCTATAGCATTTAGTGCACCTTCATTCCCTGTCAACATATATTCTTTCAATAGCAAACAGAGTTCATTCTCTTTATTTGCATACTTCTCAGACCCGGCCATTATGCTGTAAAGCAATTGAGCAGATTCATTTTCAAATTCATACCCCTTCGCTCTCCACATAAACAACTGCGACAGTGCATTATACTCACATAGATAGTAAATCGCTGCAATATAAAGAAGATTGTTATTTCGGTTTACACCATTAAAATTGCTTGCTGTTGTTTCTTCAGAATAAATCAATAAACCTGTTACTATCCGCAAAAGACGTTCTTTCTTATCTTCCGACGTCTGTTTCCTATTCCTCATGGTAAAGAACATCCTGTTCAACAATGAGATATAGAAATCTTCACTTTTATTTACAAATGGGTATAACTCCTGCTGCTCAATCCTGTAGGTATTGAGTAATTCGTACGCATTTGAATCATTAATCCAATTTTCTAATATGTCTGCCATCAGTTATTCGGAATATTGAGGTAAAGTTGATTATATATATTCTTTAAATGAGCAATAGGCAGCAAATACACAGGAATGTTAGTGTTTGCTGCTTGCAGGACCTTATCAAAGTTTGCAATATGATCATTCGCTTGGGTTGACTCAACTATTGCTATCGCAAAATGTTCCTTAACATAAGGATAGTTTACGGGGTCACCAAACCGTCGAACCTGATCTGCCAAATCGTATTCATCATCTCGCTCATATTGTGTCACAAGATAAGGTATTGTTTTTGCGGCACGTTCTGTCTTGTCTTTAATAGCATCGCTTAAAGCGTCCGTCAAAGAACTATGACCTTCTTTCATTGTCGATGTCCACACTTTAGATTCAATCGTGTACATCTTATCATCAGGGCAGGCATTGTCTTCATCTACACGTCTGAGAAGGATAACATCTACCAAATGACTAGGCATGTCTGGGTGCTCTTTCCACCTGATTTTCATTGGGCGTATATTTGCATCACTTGCAAACGTCTCTGTCCATAGATAATATGATAGAATCTCGCCAAAATCACCTGCTTTGTTTGATGCCTTTTGAGGTAGTCGTCGTTCTATGGCATCTTTTCTTGTCGTCTTTTTGGACTTTAGAATAATTTTTTCAAGCATTTCTTCACTTATATAGGCCTCACGAAAACGCCGTACACAATCTTGTACAAAAGCCGTAGAATCACCTGTAAAATCATATATCTCAAGTCCTGCACTTGCGCTCAAAATACTGTTTTTAGTAAAGTATGAAATCAAGTTTGCCATTATTGCACTTTATTATTTAGAAATCAATGACTACATATAACTTATTAATGATATGTCATCGGATTAAAAACACTATCAAAGCCCATTCTTTCTCTTCCTGCTTCACATACTATTTCCAGGTCAACTGATCCGATAACTTTTGAGTAGTAATTACGCTAATGCTGGTTTCTTTTTTCTTCTCCGTAATCGTCAATGTTGGTTGCATTCGCACAGCATTAATAATTTTAGTATAATTAGGTATTCGGCAAATTAGAGTAGTCGTTTCATGGCTTATTTTTTTTAGATGCTCTCTCTCGTTTTTTCAAACTTAAATCCTGCAAGGCCTTTCCCATTGCGTCTTCTTTGGCAAGTAGAAGTATATCATCATCCAGTTGAAGCGCATAGAGAACTCTGAGATAAATACCGATAGCCACTGTCGGTGCACCCTTTTCAATCCGGCCAACTGTAAGCTGTGAGCAGGTTGCGCGTTCGGCAACCTGAGCCATGCTGAGATTCCTGCGCAGTCTAGCCAGTTTGATCTGCTCATCCATTATCTGCATATTCTGCTCCAGTTTTCTGGGCAACTTGGTACCCATTGTACTTTTTGTCATAGCTCAACATATTATATAATATGCAAACATACTACTTTTTATATATTTAATGATGTGTTATAGAGAAAAATCGCAAGTAAGATACGATATATTAATGCGTTCTACATTTTTTCAAACGAATAAATCGGATCCGTCACACTTTTTCCAACGAATCAGACTCCTTTCATACACTTTTCCATCAAAATTGAGACTTGAGAACTACACTTTTCCATGAAATCATCAACTTTACTTTATCCCCGTATTCATATATACGTTCATTAAAGTAAAGTCAAAATAAGGGAAGAAAAGAGATGGCTGTGCCATGAAAATGAAGTCAGCCATCTTTCTCTTTTGGCTGCAAATCTTATAAGCAATCCGGATGTAAAGGTTGGTCCCCGACGGTCACTCCGATCAGACACAAGTTTCCAGACTTGGAATCCGAAAATATCCGTGAATCCATACTCAATTTTACAGCCCGTCTGATACGATTCTGATATACTGCAAGCCTCCGGTAAAGTGCTGTTATTCTGGCTAAACATGGCTTGACGACGCCTGGATTATTGCCTGTACCATCGTTGCGTCCAGATTGCCCTGGATTTGCAATACTGTCCCTATCTGTGTGCGCATCTCTATGCTCATCGGACCGAATTCGTGTCCTGACTCTGTCTGTTTTCCTGCTTGTCAGCATCGGTTCCTAGCAACTATTGCCACGCACCGGCTGGAGAAACTCTCCTGCTGCCCGCTCACCGGCCTGAACCTCGGTATATCTGCGTTTGCTTTCATAAAACCGCCACTCGGATATTCCGATTTCTTTCAGACGGCTCTTGTATGTGACTCCATGCTCATTGTGGTATTGAACTATATCTGCGATTTCTTCTCGTATAAGCATTTTTTTGCGTGAAGATACTTCGCATGGAATAAATTCGCTATACGCACTTCACCAGTTGCTTACATTCCTTTGTGAGCATTACCAACATTAAAATCCTACCGAAACCTATGCTAATTCAGCATAATATTCCTCCTTTAAAACCAACTGATAAATATCCGGATTTTTGATCAAATCATTTACATATTTAGAAGGGAGACAAATGCCATATCCCATAATATCATATCTTCCGCCATCTGAGCCGCCTTGACTATCAAATGGAATTTGAAATACCGTTCCAACAACATAACCTTCATTGTTAATAACTGGACATCCACTATTTCCTCCCTTTACTCTAGCTGTAATGACAAAGAAGTCAAGTTTTGACATATAAGAGCCAACTTCTGCAACAATTTGTCCTATGGATGCTTTTTGCCTTCCCTGTACATAACTAGCCACCGTTGCTGTTTCAGAAATAAGGACGGGATTAAGTCCAGGAATGGGAGGGTACCCCATAGTTAATACATCGTTTAATATAAAAGGATCTTTGAGTTTAAAGGCTTTGATGTTCATCGGTACATTTCTTGATTTAATAATTGCGAGATCATAATCATTTAAATCTTCTCCTTTTGCGTACCAAACGGATTCTAATTCAACAGGACTATTATCTGGATAAAGAATATTAAAATACTCCAATCCTTTCACGCAGTGGGCAGCTGTTACAAACATATTATTTCCTATATAGTAACATGTGCCCATATCTTCATCTCCAGTAGACCTATTTTTCCCGACTATTGGCAGGACAGAATTCTCAAAGTATCTTCTTGTATAAGCAAATCCGCGATACTTGAAATCATATAGCCCATAGACTAATTCTTGAATAAATTCTTCTGGATTTGAAGAGTTGACACTATCAACAGCAATGTATTGAGGATCAATTTTTAAAAAAGAAGCCTCTTTAACTTTTATCAACAGATTATCATCTTCCATCTGTTCGCATATCTTTAGGTATTCTTTTCCTATTGACATGTTTATTGAAGACATTCCTATTCCACGACTATCTGGCTCAGAAAAGCCCGGAATTGTCTCAAGAAATTCCATCAACGATGCAGAATTCTTATCTTTGTTTGGAAATTGATGAAAGAAATCGTATATATCTTTAACTGTTTTCATTCTATGAATAATTAATATTAAATTAGACTCTTATAATAATCTGCTATAGCTTTCATGTATTCCTCTGTCAGCTTTGGATTTTCAGACCGGACTGTATTCTGCTGGTAAAGAGCTGAAATTTGGTCAATAGTTCTCATCAGAATTTGTGTGGCTTCTTTTATCATATCTGGGAGTTGTTCGTTTATTCTGTTGTTTTGTGAATAGAACTTATTTCTTGAATTGGATGTTACAAAGTGTCCATCAACCATATCTGGACTATAAATAATCACATCAGCAGGTTCTCCATTGACAGCAGTATAATAAACACTACTCCTTAAATCCCAAGGACCATTATGAACATACTCATTTCTGAATGTTTCAAACTTCCTTATTACTTCAGGATCTGTAAACAGCAATCCATTTTGTTTGAGAGACGGATCGATATTCTTTATATTGGGTTTATACATAGCCTTTTCTTTTTTGCAATGCATATCCTTATACTTGGTGAAATCATATTGATCAAACATAAATTGCTCAACAGCAATTTTGGATAGAATATCAAAAATTGAAGTGAAAGATACAAATATACTATTTAACAATACATGAGCTTGTGTTTCGCGTTCACCTCCATGTCTTGAGCCTGATGTATATTGTTCTGACTTATATTTCATTTTACAAGGCACCAATTTGTAAAGCTCTAGCATATAAAGAATTACTGCCGATATACTATCTTGTATCGCTGCAACAAGACTCCACAAGTCATAGTAGTAGATAAACTTATTAAAAACTGGATGTGTTGCTTTTGATCTTAAATTCTCATAGCTCTCCCTTGAGCAACAACCTTCAGGGCTAATACCAACATCACACACCCATTTTGGCATATTAGATATGACTTTCTCAAAGTGGATATCTTGAAATAGAAAAGCATCTATCCTATCATATAGTCCAATGATGTTTACTTCTGACAATTCTTCTAACAATTTCCTACATTCATAAATAGGGCGCAAAGGATCCTCTGCAACAGCCTTTTCGTAAGCATCCCAGTCAAAATCATCATCGTTTTTCTGAAACGATTTCTTATTACGAAATAAGGATTTAAAGAAAGACAATATTCCCATATACATGATTTTTTATATCTATTAAATAGATTTTTATAATAAAAAATTACGAAAAAAGATCTAAGTGATTGAAAATGAGTTGCGGTTACCAACTCATAGTAGTAATAGGTTACGAATTAGTTAGTTATCTGCTGTTTTATTCTTCTGCGCGTTACGTAACCTCCAAAGAACTCTTCGTATGCAAAAGTAGAACTTTAATGGCATATATTGAAATAAAAATCCAGCTTTTTAAGCTCCACAGACAAGTTTTCCCGTAAAAGCGAATTTAAGCGCAGGAACATCATCATCAATAAATTGACGACCATATTCCTGCTATTGCGTAAGCATAGAAAAGGGCTTTGCTTCGCGCCTGAACAATGTTTAGACTAATGAGCCCCCTTTTTTGCTTATGCCACAAGCGGTGCTATTACGGCTGTTACCTATTGATTTTCATTTTTGTCGGTTTCTCTAATCGAAAACGAAAGTCATGTGTAAGTAGTACACCTTGCATATAATGAAAAGTACCATTACCTATGACAGCAAACCGGAAAGATAATTGCAACTGCATAACTAAATAGGTTTAGTTACATGGTTGCGACATACTTTCTTGGAATGATTGCCGGTTTCACGTTTCCACCGTATCCCTTCTTTTTGACATTCTTTTCCAGGAACATTTCATATCCAATCCCAATATGCCTCAACATCCGTTTACCTCCATTTTTTATGGTCTTTCAGACAGTCGCATCAGGTGGATCGGTCCTATTCTGGGTGCAAAGGTATATCCGGGATTGGGATGCTTAATGGTTTTTAGAAAATTCTCCAGCCCTACGGTAGTATTTTTCTTTGAAACCCCTTGTTCTACCCACTCCCTTTTGCTATAATCCCAATCTGGTTTTACAATTTTGGGATAACGTTGTTGTCTAATAGTCTTCAACTTTTCCATATTTAATAAGGTGTTATAGGTAAAAACCGCAAAAATAGAAGATATGGTATTTAAGAGGTACTACACTTTTTCAGGCGAATAAATTGAATTCGTTATGCTTTTTCAAGCGAATGAAGCTCCATTTATACACTTTTCCATCAAAATTGAGGCTTGTAATCTACACTTTTCCATGAAATCATCAACTTTACTTTATCCCCGTATTCATATATACGTTCATTAAAGTAAAGTCTAAATAAGGGAAGAAAAGAGATGACTACGCTACTGCAATTTTCTTTTGGGTGCAAAATTTATGTGTGCTCTTGGTGCTATTAAGGCCTAGCAAAACACCTCTTCGACCAGACTCAATATCCCACAATTGGAATCCGAAAATATCCGTGAATCCATCCTCAATTTTACAGTCCTTTTGGGCGAAATAAATCCCGACATGCTCTATTGCATTTTACACCGAGATAAAGAAACAAATGCAGTAGAGATTGTAGAGGAATACGAATTGAGCATCGCTCGGGTGTGCAAGCTGATGGAGATCCACCGTTCGTATTACTATTATCAGGAAAGGTGAGATAACACTGAAGTGGAAGAAGTGATAAGGACGGCAACCAAGTTTCTGGAAGATATTCAAACGTCTCAGGCGTGAAGGTAAGAAGTGGAAACACAAGAAGGTTTACCGTGTATACAAGAATATGCACTACGAGAAACGTGTCCGTTTGAAGAAACGCTTTCCAGCAAGTGTCAAGACACCTTTGGGACAGCCATCTGAGCCCAATACGACATGGTCTCTGGATTTTGTGGGTGATATCCTGGAGTGCAGAAGGAAGTTCCGAGTACTGAACATAATGGATGACAGCGATAAGGTGGCGGTGTCCCAGGAGGTTTCGATGTCTTTCCCGGCAAGAAGGGTAATAAAGACATTGGGAAAGGTAATTTAGCTGAATGGCAAGCCGGAAAACATCAAATGTGATAACGGCCCGGAGTTCATTTCAAAGGATTTTAAGGAATAGTGCAAGGGAAACGATATGAGTATTCTGTATACCCGGCCTGGATATCCGACCCAGAACGGATATATAGAACGATTCAACGGCAGTTACAGAAGGGCTGTTCTTGACGCGTACATCTTCAGAAGCATAGAGGAAGTGTAACGTGTAGCTCAAGAGTGGAACTGTTATTACAACAATGAGAGCCCCATGAGAGTCTCGACAATATGTCGCCGATGGAGTATCGGGCAAAAAGGTGTGACATACAATGATTGATGTTCAGGATGGCGAATCTAGCTTCGCTTCCGAGTTGAGCAAGGCCAGGGCAAGCGCCCATAGGGTGGCCTATCTGAAATCAATCCTCAAACTATGCATGCAATTGGACAAAATAAATTATATTTGTTATCTAACTGAAGACTGTCCTAAAAAGGGGAAGTTTACATAAAGATAAATCAGAAAAGCATAAAGAAAGATTAGATGGAAATAAACGAGCAAGGCCTAAGAAGACGAATTGGTTCAGACTACTTGATTGGCTGTTATACAATTACCAATAACAAGAAGTCTTACTTCACTGATATACGTGGTGGAGAAGGTGATGTTGTCAAGAACCCTGTCTCTGATACCGCAGAACTTGTGGTAGAGTATCATGATGACAAGTTGGTTCCTGGCAATTTCTATTCATTCCGTTGGAATTTGAATGCAAGCAAGACCGCAATCATTGTAGATGGCGAGCCAGAGAAGATTGACAATGCTCATTTCTTACAGGGTCTGTTTGATGCAAGACTTCGATTAAGCGGTAGTAACTTGGAACTTTTTAACAATTTCCAAAAGACTATCTTCAATGAGGTTACAGGTGCCCAGCACACATATGTATATGAGTTGCTTCAGAATGCCAATGACTACCCACATGAAAACGAGCATGTAGAAGTCAAGTTTATACTGACAAAGCATTATCTGTTCTTTTTTCATTCAGGAGCCTGTTTTAACCTTAGGAATGTTGTTGCCATTAGTTCAATCAATCAGGGTGAAAAGAAAAAGAATACTGACGCCATCGGATACAAAGGTATCGGATTCAAGACAGTCTTTGTAAATAACAACTATGTATATCTCAAATCAGGTGACTGGAGTCTAAGGTTTGATAAATCATTTTCCGAGCACGAATTCGCAGGAGACTGCCCTTGGGCTCTTATGCCTATACCTACTACCGCACAAGATCTTGATGAAGAAGTTAAGGAGATAATGTCTAAGTATGGAATGAGAGTTATGTTTGCACTTCGTCATAAGACTGAAGCAAGCAAGAACATAGAACAGCTTGACAAGGTCTTCAGCGATAATCAGATCCTTCTCTTCATTCCGAATGTTTATAAGGTAGATGTTATCAATGAAGGTATAACACGTTATTCCGTCGAAAAGAACGACAAGAAATGGGTAGTAACAGACTTCAGGTATTTAATACCTGAAGATTTGAGGATATGGGTAGAAGAGAATATCAATTCAGGTGACAAAATCCCAGAGAAATTCAAGGACATCAGTAAAGTACGTATCTCCTTTGCAGTTGCTCGTGATGGGAAGACTCTCATTCCTGTGGAAAATGCCAGAGTCTATAACTATCTGCCTACAGAACTGAGACTTGGGTTCAATTTCCTTTTCAATGCAGACTTTGTTCCAAATGGTTCGAGAAGTGGCCTTCATGATGTTGTCTGGAACGACAGGGTCATGGAACAATGCGGATGTCAGTTTGCTGATTGGTGGGTATCTTTCCTGGAAAAAGAAGGTGAATATGACATGACATCTGTCTTCGGACTCCTCCCAGAGTTCAATAGCAGAGACAAGTATGCAGTTATGTTCCTCAAAGGTTTCTGCCATAGAATAAAGCAGATACCTTGCATTCCTACATTAAGAGACGGATACCATCTGATAAAGCTTGAGGATGTACTATTTGACAAGATCGATTTTGTAGCATGTCAAGAGCCGGTTCTTACTGATGAAGAATTATATGAGCTCTCTGATACTACAGGCGCACTTCCCCACCATGAAATCCGCACAAACATAAAGCTGAAAGAACTTCTCAGTCACTTTAACGTGAGTATTGAGTTCAATAACAATCAGCTCACTCAGTTGTGTTTCGAAGATGATTTCAAGGAATGGTTGAGAAGCAAGGACAACAACTTAAGCTTCATCAGCTATCTCCTCAGATCCGACTATATCATGAACTATTGGGGATATAAGATATTCCTCAAAGAAGATGGCGCTCTTGACAAAGCAGAGTCCATCTATTACGATATAGACCAGTACCATGATGACATCAGTTTCCTTAGTCAAGATCTTCCAAGATTGAATGTCGAAATAAGGGAAAAACTAACCAATAATTTCAAAACATGGGTTGGATATAGTACACGATTTAAGAAATTCAGCGAGTATGAATTTACAAGAAAGATATTCGGTGATTTCTCAAGATATTCTCAACTCTTCAGCTTTAAGCAGAATAGTGTCAGCTATCTCCATTTCCTCGCTGTAACAAACAGCGTTCATCAGATACCTTCCGACTATCCATATTATGACCAGAGCAACAATGTAGTTATTGGCGTATCAGACCTATACCAGGCTAATGATACAGGTAAAGATCTAGCCAAGCGTTCTTGGATAAAGAAGGAATGGATAAAGTTCCTTCATGAAGATTATCTTGGCAGAGACAAGGAGAAGGTTGAGAAGTATCTGGAATCAACATGCAAGATCAAGTCTTTGTCTCAAACCGATTGCTATAGGCTTTTCGCCAGCAAAGATGAAAGAATTCCTGTAATCGCTGAGTTGATTAAGGACAAGGAATCAAATATCGACTTCTTCAGATATCTTTCCAAAATACAGGATTGCATCAGTAACCTTTCCCCTATGATGCGTCAAAACTATCTGGTTATTACTACAGATGGCAAAAAGGAGCAATGGCATCCAATCACCAGAACCATCTTCTGGAAAGACTCGGACTGGGAAACTATGTCTGTTAATCCTTGGATGCCTGAAGGCTGCTGTCTGGCAATCTCAGACGAGTATTCCAAGAATCTGGACAGTACAGAATCAAGCAGACTTACTGAGTTCTTCTCGCAGAAGCAGATTGTCCAAAAATATTCAGTATTAGGTCTTTATCAGTCCCTTCGTTCTCACCTTCAAGAGGTATTCTCAAATATAACAACTAAAGAGATTGGCAAGGATTTCCTTAACTGGTTATTTGTAAACAGATCCCAGATTTTCAAGAATGGAATAATTGACCCTCAATACAAATCAATACCTATTCTAATAAAGGATTCCGACTGTCTTCAAACAATAGAGTCCCTTGGAGGAAGCATCTATCTTCCTAACCGAGAGGCACTTGAGTTGTATGACCAACCATGGTTCAATTCGTCATACCTTGTCATCTGCGACGAGTTCTATTCTGACCTTTTTGATGGATCTGAGAGATGCCAGTTCTTTATGTCACTCGGAATGAAGCGATTCGAGAAACTGCATTATCTGCGAGCTCATCTGTTCAAACATTTGGACAGAATCAAAGCGAACCTCAATAATAGAGACAACAACATCTCATTCCACCGTTATCTGGCAGATATACATGATGGAATCTCAGAGAAGGACTTTGAGGTTGTTAAGAATATGCCAATTTTCATTTCCTCTCCTGTCAGTCCAGAAGGTGAATTGGTTGATAGCTCCAACAACCACTACCTGCCGTCTGCTCTTTTGACAGATATTGTCTCAAAGGATCTTTTCCCTACATCTATACTGGATTCCATTCACCCAGATTATATCGTGTCTGACAAGGATAAAAAGTATTTTATTGACAAACTGGGCAATGTGGAGATTGATGAGGACGGTTTCTATGAATACATAATACAGGAGCAAATATCGTCTGTAGTCGAGTCATATCTGAAAGATGAAGAACGAAATGTCCGTTTCTGGCGATGGGTCGCAGACAGCAAGACCAGCCGAGAAAAGAAAGCTAAACTTGTCATATTCCCTATGTTAGGCAAAACGGTAGGCGATGAATGTGAGCACTTTGGGAATCCTTCAAGTTTTTATATTTCTGGCAGATACTCAAAAACAGAAGGTCTGGAGCAGTTTATTAACGAGCATATCAGCAAACCTGTATTTGTATCTGAGAAATATATAGAGGAAGACCAGGAGAGAGATTGGATTTCTTTGTTCAAAGCTCTGAAATTGACTGTGGATTTCAAGGAGATTATCTTCAATGATGTTCTTCCTAAACTGTCCAAATATAAGAACAAATCAATCGTTGGTGTCCTTGCCAAATATTGTGAAAGTTTCAAGTCAAAACTGGAATCAAATGATACAAAAGCAACCACATACCTGAATGAACTCCAGTTGCTCTGCCACGATGGCGAATACCGTACACCCAAGGACGTGGTTGTTTCTGGACAATACTTTGATGTTGAACAAAATGTGTTCTCAGATATTCAGATATACAAACTCCTTTCTGAAGAATACTTATCTGATTGTGGTACCGATTCAGAAAAACGCAGAGAGATAACTAAGTTCATAAAACTCATAGCCGATAATCTCGGCAATAAATGTGAGAATGCGACACAATTGAGGGATCTAAAGTTGAAATATTTCTGTCAACATCAGGATTTCTATGCCCAGACAGAAGCTCATTATAGGATTATCGGTGAACTTGCTAAGGCCTATAACTCCGATGCCGTAGGACTCCTCGAGTTAATAAAAAATCTGGGAGACATCTATCTCTTTACCACAACAGGTAAGTTCAAAAGGAGTAGTAAACAATATCTCAGTTCCATATAACCCGGACTGCCAGTACATGGCTAATGGGATTACAGAATTGGATTTCGTCAGCGAGAAGTATGATGAGTACTATTCAAATGGTTTGAAACATTTCTTCTGCTCATGCTTAGGAATACTTGACGGATTCAGCGAGTATAATCTAAGACTTCTGCAGAATGAGAGATTCTCTCTGTATTTCTGGAGACAGTATGCATCTAACAAGAATTGGTATCTGAAAGATATGCTAACAGATGAAAAACTTAGAAGCATAGCATGTATTCCTACAAGAAAGGGAATGAAGAAACCAACTGAGGTATATGACTATAGGAATCCGAACCTTCAAAAGATTGTTCTTAAGCTGAGGGACGGTGCAGATAAGCTTCCTGCCATTGAATTGCCTGGTTGGATAGAAAAGATTGGACTGAGAGGAAGGCTTTATCTTCCTGACTGTCTGGAGTATCTCAGCCTAGATACTCATGATTTCCGTCGTGAGGTAATCAAATGGTTTGTTGATACTAAAGAAGAAACTCTTCAACGATACAAATCGGACATTGCGGATTATTGCAAGACCGCAAACTGGTTCAATGGTGCAAAGTGTTGGGTTCCATTGAATACTCTCGTTGCTTTGGAATGGGGCAACGAGACATTGAAGGGCAATTTTGGAGGCAATTCATTTGTCTGCAACCCTTCTTATATGCCTGAAACGAAAGAAGACTTCAATAAGTTATGCGGTATTCTAAATATCAGAATCCTGACCAACGACGATTTCTCAAAGCAAAAAGCAAGAGACTATCATAAGGATGTTGAAGCGATTCGCGAAATATCTAAGAGACTTGTGTACCTTGCCTATAAGACAGGTAAGGAGAATTGGGAAGAGATCTATGCAGGTTACAAGGCAAAGCTAGACAGAGCAGACATATCACAATGCGAGAGTATAATATATTCCTACAACGAGAATATTGCTACCGATCTGGAAATCTATAGCGAAGAAGTATCCAATCTTTGGTATATAGGTTCTTGGCAAGGCTCAATGTTCATTGAGATTCTAAATTGGATCATCAAGAAACTTGAAGTCAAGGGAACATTCGACCAGAATTTCTTGCGCAAATTATTCCTGCGTCCATTTGTAGATTTCATCAAGCAACAAGAAGGTGGATCTCTACCAAATGAGTTGCTGACATATATGGATGAAGCCGACCGTGCAGTCATCACTGTCGACGAAAACGTAAATGCCGAGGTATTCTCGGAAGATGACAATGTGGTGAACAACTTACCGGAAGATTTGAAGCAGCAGGCTGGACAAGGTATGGAGCAGAGACAGGCCCAGCAATCTCAGAATTCAGTTCGTTACGAAGAACAGAGCCCTACAAGTTCTTCATATGACGATAGCGAGCAGTATAGCACGGAGAGAAAACGTCGAAGTGACTTGGGTGGGACACACCAGAGGCATGAAACTTCGACCAATAATAACAGATCCTCCAACACTCAACCATCTGGACTTAGCTACAAAAAAGATGATACTGAGGAACAAAGAAAACCTCTTGCAGACCGTCTTCAGGAAAAATGGGAAAGACAGAAACAGATACCAGTCCAAAAACCTCATAGTATTAGACCAACTAGATCAGATAGCGATGTGTTCAGCCAGCCGTCGTCTTCATCCGAAAACAATAAAGGAGAATTCTTTGATGATGCTGTTAACACAAAGCAGTATACCCAAGCAAGGAACAACACTCTAGATGAGCCAAGTCTAGGCTCAAATGCTGACAGATGTAATAGAGATTCTTTCAATAGTAAGCAAAAGGCTGCTCAAGAAGAACTTGACAAAGCAAAAGACCAGGCAGACCTTGAGGAAGCAATCAACAGAACCGAGAAATATACATTCCTTTGGTTCAAATACCTAATGGAACAGCTGTACAATCAGAAGAATAATACAGCAACAACCAGAAGTGTGCAGATTGATTTCAGGGAGGCCAAGGTTTTAGACAACTGCACAATCGCTATTCTTAAACCGAACAGGGTTGTTCCTAAATGGATAGAGCATGCCGATGATATCACTTTACACATCCTTAAGGGAGATGTCTCTGAAAAGATTAAGGTTGATCTTCAGTACTTCACAGAAGATGCTATATGGGCATTCTATGATGATGCCTCCGAACTAGAGACTAAAATTAATGATGCGGACAAGGTGAGACTAGTTGCAAACGGTGCTACGGCCAACCACATAGATGCTCTGACAAAGCAGTTCATAAGACTTGATTTCCCTGACGAACAATCTAAAGGATAATCTTTCAGATTGCATAAAGTATATCTATGGACCTCCTGGAACTGGAAAGACTACACGTTTGGTAGCCAAAATAGAAGAGATCATTTCAAGCAACAATTCTCCATTGGACATTCTTGTGCTGACTCCAACCAACAAAGCTGCGGATGTTATTGCATCTAGATTGAATGCTGTGGAGTCTTGTTCGCCATATACTTTCAGGTATGGAGTCACGGAGAGCCTTGAGTATCTGCAATCCAACCGTGTCTATACGAGAGATGACAAATTCATAGACTCAGAAGAACACCATGTTGTTGTCACTACTGCAGCAAGATATGCATACGATTACCTCATGCCATATGAGGTAATAATTTGCGACCACCACTGGGACTATGTCATCATCGATGAAGCATCTATGATGGATATAGTGACTATGGCATTTATTCTCTACAAGAGCCATAATTGTCAGTTCATCATCTCTGGTGATCCCAAGCAGATTCAACCGGTAAGGCAGAATGAAATCCAACCAGAGAACATCTACCAGATGGTCGGACTAAACAGTTTTGCTGCGGCTCAAAAACACCCTCAGGTTGAGTGTCTGAATATTCAATACCGTTCCATCCCCACTATTGGAGAATTGGTCAGCGAATTCAGCTATAACGGACTTGTCAAACCGAACAGAACTCAAGACAGTCAGAAGAAGCTTGATATTGGATTCAAGATCTCAAGTATCAACTTCGTGGGTTTCAAGACAGAACTGCTTGATAATCTTTATGGGTTAGATGCGATCGATGGATCTGCCTTCCACCTCTATTCTGCGATATTTGGATATGAATATGCGAGTTATATCGCCCAAAGAATAGCAGACGAAAAGCCGGAAGAGCCATATTCTATCGGAATAGTATGTCCTTATAAGAAACAAGCAGACTGTATCAAACAGATGATTGAACTAAGAGACATATCAAATGACGCTTGTATGATAAGTTGCGGTACGGTTCATAGCTTCCAAGGAGATGAATGCGATATCATGATAGTAGTTCTCAATCCTCCAATGAATATTGGACAGAACGCACATGTAAACAACCAAAATATTATCAACGTGGCTATGAGTCGCGCAAAAGATTACCTCTTCTTCTTGGTACCTGACAACAGAATACCTGGATTTACGACAAGAGAAGTCTTAGGCAAAATGGCAAATGATAAATCTATCATGTTCTGCAATGACATCGAACAGATAATGTTTGAACAATCAGACTATATTCAGCAACACACAAATGTGACATGCCATATGCCAGTCAATGTCTATTATGAACCTTCGTCGTTTTATGAGGTTAGAAAAGATGACATGGCTGTTGATATACAAATCAATGAACAGTTCAGGTAATATCACATTGAATTAATGCTTCAATTAGAGTGGGAGATTCATTTTTCTCACTCTTTTTGGGTAGTGTCATTCTCAGCGTATTCAATGAAATGATTGCCTCCCCCAAGTGTGCCGAGGCTTTTATAAAAGATTGCTTCCTGTAATTTGATTTGTAAGCAACCGGTAAAGTGCATATAGCGATTTTATTCCACGCGAGGTATCTTCATGCAAAAAAGATGCTTACACGAGAAGAAATCGCAGCAATAGTTCAATACTGCAAGGAGAATGGAGTCTCATATGTAAGCATCTGGTGAATGTCGTATTGATTTGACAGAGATGTCCTTCCCTGAAAATCATAGTGTCGATAAAATATTCAATCCTTCTTCGAACACGAGATACCTTAATTTGAATCCTAAAATATCCGTGAATCCATCCTCGATTTTACCGCTTATTTTGGCGAAATAAACCCCGACATGACCTACGTTTTGTGAACGGGTGTTCGAGGATTGAAAAGGATGTTTTCGTCCCTTTTCCATCTGTTTCGAGAAAAAATCTATTGTTTTTTTGCGAGCAAAACAGTCAGTATACATAGAGTTAATAATATATTACTATATATACAACTTTAGAAAACGCTAACTTTACATACTAGAATGAACTATAGCAGTAACACATAGTTTACTGTAATAATTTAACCCTATTTTATTTCTTCCTCATCCTTCATATCCATAAAATTTGCATTAAAACGCATAGTATCCTAAACTCTCCTGTTCATAGAATATAAGTGCGTATCATTATTTCATTTCTTACAGCAAATATCGCCCTCTGCCACTGACTATGCAAGGCTGCCCTGTTAATAAACCAAACGCAGACGGGAAACCGACCGAATGGTTCTGTTTCCGCCATCCGGATATAATGTCACTTGATGATTTGCACTTTGTCTTACCTTGCTGACCCTAAAGTTGGAAAATCCAGTCCCTACGGAAACTGGTAACGACAAACCATGCAACAGAAACATCCGCAAAAATTTGGCAGAATGAAATAGTTGTTGTATTTTTACAACATTAGACCCCCCAAAGCCTCTCAACGATGCTCAAATCTGGGGGCGTTTTATTTTTATACTATGGGCATTTAATCTTACCAGGTCTATACATCCTCCATTGAGATTGTCACTCTGCTGAAAAACAAAAGTTGGGACGTTAGGGACTCCCTACGGATGGAGCATTATATCCGAAACATCGGCTATTACAGGCTTGGCGCCTATCTGTATCCCATGCTGCAGATCCCCAAGGAGATTCATCAATCCAAGACAAGGCAGACAGCTCCTTTCAAGACGCACTTAACCCATATCGTTTCGATAAGAAATTGCGATTGTTTCTCTTTAACGATATAAAGAAAGTAGAGATTGCCTTGCGCAGCGCATTGACAAACATCGTGACGAAGAAACCGGCAATATCTTCTGGATGACAGATGGGAGTTTGTTTGTGAATGCCGACAATTTTAACCGAACCATGGCATTGGTTGACAAGGAACTGAAAAACTCAAAGGAGGAGTCCAATATTGCAAAATAGCAAATATGTCTTATTTCGCTCTAATACATATGAACGCTAATCGGTAAAGGTCAAATCTCCCTGCAAGTTGATATTACGAATATCTATGTCCACCCCTGTTAAGGCTCTCCTAATTTTTTCGTCTGTTATAGATCTTGGTACTGCCAATGCTAGAAATTGTCTAGCTCTAGAACAAGCTACATATATCATTCGCTGACTCTCAGTCATGACACTAACGGGACTACTTGGAAAATCTTTCAGTGAAATACTTTGTCCCCTGCTATCAGCCGACATGAACAGCAGTACCGCATCCAAGGTTGCACCCTTTACTGCATGTATAGTATCTACACTTTTGTAGTATTCACTTCCATTATCGTTTGACTGATGATATTGTTCAACCGGCACATCTGCCATTTCTTTCATCGTATAGCCAACTTTTTTCTGATATGGTATGAATTCAGGTCTATTCTCAAGCCCCCAATACGTTTGTAATAAAGAACATGTTTGGTTAGACCATTCCTTAAAACTTAAAGATAGTGGCGGGACTTTCTTTAAGAACTCAAATATCTTCGCATTCCAATCTGTATCATGTTCTATCTCATGTATAAACTGTCGCTTTGCATCATGACTGTTGTCTGTCAATAAATCAGATAACACCAAACGCATTTTCCGGAAAGCATAATCCATATCGCTAGATTCCAATGCTAATACGGCATCAATCAGTAAATAAGGTAATTCCGATTTCCAATATTTGAAATCTACATCCTTAACACCAGCCAGGGTCTTGCACTTATCAACTCCACGAGCCAGAATCATTTTAGTTGATAACTTATTATCTTTACAAATTTTGTTGAAATCTCGAATAACATCTCTAACATTTCCATCATCATACTTATAAACTACGATAGGAATTCCCTTATCCTCCACATCATGTGAAGTAATAGTAGGAACATCGCTTGATTTCAGTTTACTATATAAATTTATTATCCGTTGATTTGAACGTCTACATTCAGAAAGTGGCAAAACGTTCCACACACCTTCTGCCATCATGCTTTGTAGCAACTCTGGTTTGGCATTATTGAATCCATATATAGACTGACAAATATCGCCCACAAACTCAATGTTTTGTAAACCAGCTCTCTTTAGTAGTTTAAAGAACTCAAAATGTAGTTCTGAATTATCCTGTGCCTCATCTACAATAATATACGGAAAACGTGCCACAAGAGCTTTAGCTACATCCTGATGATGGTCCAATATATCACATGCTATCCACAATGCATCGCTGCTAGTTATAAAACCTTTCTCAAGACGATATGTAAAAGCAGCTGTACAATAGGCAATTTCATTCTCATCAGTTATAGTTTTGTGATTCCATTTAAAGCCTGCTTTGTCTTTTGAAATCAATGATGGATTCTTACGATGCATCAGACTTGCGAAAGTTCGCAGAGTCATTATTGGATATTGCTGCCATTTATTGTTTATCAAAATATTGTTATAATAAATCCTGTCCAATATTGAAGCCTCGTTTACTACTATTGGTTTTTTCTTACACGCATCGCATAGATACCAAAATGGAAGTACCACATATTGCATGATAAAACTATCAATGGTTAGTACCTCATAAGGAAAAACCAATCTTTCATCATGCAGTTCCATATATTTCTGCTTTAATTCAGCACAAGCTTTATTAGTAAATGACAAGCATGCAAAACCTGTATGCTTTCCATAATGTTCTTCACAATAATGTGACACCGTTAAAAGTTTCTTTACAATACTTGTTGTCTTGCCGCTACCTGGACACGCTGTCAGTATGGTATAACCACGTGCTTCAAGGTACGCTTGACGTTGGGGTGTTATATCATAATCTATACTCATGGGATCAGATGTGTAATTGCGTCTTGAATATATCGAGGTAATGTGAACTTAATTTCAACTCCTTCCTCTTTTTTCTCTAACAAAAATGAATTCAATGTTTGAGCGAATTCGGCTTTTCCTGGTAGACACTTCCACATTAGTAAGGCGACATTCTGTTGCTCATCCTCAGTCAAATCTCTATCTCCTATTCCGGCCATATAAGAATCAACATAGTCTATTCCACCTGAATTCTCTTGCCGAATTAGTTCATATAGCCAAGTCTCTTTCGTAGTCTCTTTTTTTGAAAAAACATTTGCTCTACATATTTGATATTCCAAAGTTTTTTTTCCTGAACATATCTTAATACCTACTTGTCCATTGCTCATAGCTCTCATATTGTTAACGCGACTGCAAACATCATCATGATTAATTCCCTCTCTAAGGAAGTGTAGTTTTTCGTAACTATTTTTTACCAACCCGTCCAGATTGTATTCCTTATGCTTAGATTCAGTAAATTGGTCCTCATCCGTTACAAATGCTGCTCTCATCGGTAAACGCTTCGTTTTAGAAGATGAATTAAAGAGCATCAGGAATTGGTAAAAAGCTGTTCCATCTGTATCCACAATTTCAATTTGATGGTCAATCAACGATTTCCCCATTAATTTAGAAAAAGTATCAACCAATTGACACTCAGAAATTCCTTCAATAAACAAACAACCAGAAGAGAATAACAACTGCGATCGAGTAACATCAAAATATCTAGAAATCATCTTTCTATAGGACACAACTTCTTCTTCCTTTAATAGCCTATTATCCTTGGAAACATCTCGAACAATATTCTCTGAGTGCCGTTCTTTGAAACAACTTCCCACATGATATGCAAACTCTTCCTTTAAAAGAATAATGTTCTCCAATGGTATCCTGGACGTCAAAGTCGGCGAATGGGTTGTGACAAATGTTTGGCTGTTTTCGTTGTCATCAGCATTCTTTAAAAAGTTATACAGATTTACCTGAAGTTGTGGGTGTAGGTGAGCTTCCGGTTCTTCTATCAGTAATGCATATATACTCACATTATCATCGATATGACAATCTTTGATATCACTCAAAACCGAAGCTATGTAGATCAGATTATTATACCCCAGACTATTTTGCGACAACACAAACCCTTTTTTAATCAGTAGCAGAATATGGCAAAAAGGGTTTGATGATATTAACGATATTCTCAATTCTATTCTGTTCTATGTGCAACTCTACATCTTGAAGATATAATCTGTTTATTTGGCTCAGATTATCATTTATACCAGCTTGCGTTTCCCTCACCTCTTGTCTCTGCAAAAGCTGCTCATTTGCATTATCCACGATATTTCTCACATCATCTTCTGAGCTAGCCCTATCTATCTTCCTTTTAATGACTCTTCCTAATAGATTGTTGCGTGTACTCATCAAATCACGCGTACTGTCGCGTAGTGCTCCCAGATAATAGGGATGAAAATAATGAAACGTATTCCAATCAGCACGAATACCATTCTCTTCTTTACCAGTTATGTATGAGGAATAGATTCTTCCCTTCTCTTTCATCTCAAAACTCAGATGAACTCTTGCAACCATTGTACCATCATCTTGTGGACATAGATATTGATAAAAAGCTCCTTCTTGCTCTGCTGACAATCCTTTAAATAGATAAACTATATCTATCCTCGTTGAAGTGGTTACTGTTTTAGTCCTATCAGCATTTTCTGTTATTTCAACATGAAAATCCTCTTTTGTTATTTCTATATCTCGGTTTGGTTCACCCCATGAATAAAACAATCTGATAGCATCCATCAAAGAAGTCTTTAACTGTCCGTTAGCTCCGATAATAACATTTAGTTTTTTATCGAATTCCACTATCAACTCCTTAATTCCACGAAAATTCTTTATATAAATCTTACTTAGATACATAAATCTATAATTTTTAATGCAATAAACAATTAAATATTCTCTATTCTGTCTGCGAAATATCGTTATGCTTTGTATTAGTCATATACTTATTGCGAGGTCGTTTGTTCAAAAGTACTCACTTCAAAGCAACTACAAAATATTTTCTTAACCATAGAATTTTGATAATAGAGATATTTGTTCTGAACCTTTTCCCTCCCGAGAATCTGTTATCAGTTCAAATATTTTATCACTTTTATTAAGTTTCTTAATAGTTTTTTCAATTGCTTTTTGAATTGTCTTTCGTGCGATTTTGTTATCGCTTTGCCAAGAATAAAATAATTTAATAGTATCCATAGCTCAGTGCTTATAATTTTACTTCCTCATAATCTTTCTCCATTCTTCCTTCCTTCTCACAAACTCAGAATACTCGTTGGCATTTTGATTCATCGTATCAACAAGATATTGAGCCATTTCATGCATCTTGGTTGCAAACAAAACTGGAATTCCATTTTCATCAACAACGTAATTTTTTCGACTGTTTTCAATACCAATAGGCATCAGTTCAAATGCTTTACACGGATTCAGACCTCCAAAAACAAGCATCGGTCCTAATGATTTCAGTTTTTTGCTTCGTGTCGCAACTGATTCTGACTCCAAGCATTTCAAACACTTCTCAGGTTCATTTAAATAGCAGTAATACAACCAAATTTCAAAACATGGATTACTTACTATCCATTGGCCCTGCTCATCATTTGATCTATTCTTGAATATTTTCTCCAACTGATCATAGAATTCATCTACATCTGAAAGGAGAAATACTTTGTCCATAGCCTCCAAATGAAAAAGTTGGGATTCTATTTTTATTTCTCCTGTCAATTGGATTTGCGCCCACTTATCCTGCATCTGATATGGCTGCAAACCTTGTCCCTTTTCAGACATGAAAGCAACCTTCAATGAGTGCAGTTCACGCTGCCGTATCAGTTCCAGAAGAAAATCCCTTTCCCGTTTTTCACCTCCAGAAAGCACGAAAACAAGGCTCGTTGAAAGAACTCCATCAGTTTTCCGGTATGCCAACGGCACTTGTGTGGTTTCAGACATTCCGCTCCCATCCTTATTTTCCGTGGTAGCTTTATGCAATGGAACATCAGCAGGAGTCCGTGCCGAATCTTCTTTTGAATATGTCAGCTTTGATAAATCCATAACGCATCTTACATATTCAGTTCGCCAATAAACGGAATAGCACCATAACGTCCTTCCATGTATCCATTCTCAATATTGATTGTGTTATGGATTTTGAAGTCATTCAGTGAATACATGCGACTGCTTCCATTCTTTTTCTCAACCATCCAGACCTCATCGGTGCGCAGGAAATCCTGATTAAGCAGGCAGGTCTGATGAGTAGTAAAAATAAGCTGGCCATTTGTTTCATGTGAAGAGAAGTAACGGACAAGCTTGCGTACCAGGTGAGGATGTATGCTATGGTCAAGTTCATCGATTGCAACAGTTTTGCCTGACTGCATGGCTGCATAGAATGCCGGCACAAGTGATAATAGGCGCACTGTGCCATCAGACTGCGCCTGAATATCCATCTCCTTTGAGTATCCGTTCTCTCCAAACTGACGGAACATCATCTGACTGATCTTCTGCACTCCATCTTCAACACTGATATCTCTGGTATTTCTGAAATCAACAACCTCTGACAGCACACCTGAATGCATTTTCCTGAGTTTATCCACAGGCAGGTTGCTAACATCATGCGTACTTATCCAATCTTCGAAATTCTCCGTCTCTACCTTCACACCATCAATACCCAAGTCAATAGCTTTAAAAAGTTCAGAGGCAAATTTATTAATGTTTTCATCGTTTCTGAAGATCCCTATCAAGGCCGGGTTAAAGGAATGTAAGCCAATTATTGTCAGTTCATCATCAAACCACTTTTGAGCAATATCAATATTGGCATCAGCCAGCACAGGCATATCATCGTTAATGGTCAGCAAACTTGCAAACGGATTTTTCTCAATCCATCCCAACACCATTTTGTTGACCTCAGCAGAAGGAGCAATTGAATATTCAACAACACCATCTTTACGAGTGAAAATATTTTTATTCTCCTCAGCTCCTAAGCCGGACACTTGCAGAGTCTCGAAAGTAATCCCCGTCTTAGCAATTTCCACAGAATATATAAATGGAATTCCGGATTTCGTCGCAAATTCAATAGTCAGTTCTATAGACTCATCGCCAGCATCTTCCTTCAACGCAAACATATATCTTCCAACACTATCACCATTCAAGAAATTCTTATTGGTAGCTATGGCTTTCAGGAAATTTATCCCTTTCAGGAGATTTGATTTTCCTGCTCCATTTGCGCCATATACAGCTGCCATTTTCAACACTGGCAGTTTTCCGTCAAGCATAGTAATATGGTTTGACAAAGTAGTCCTTTTCATGTTAGGAAACATATCAAACTGGACCTCATCATTAAATGAAAGAAAATTTTTCAGTATAACCCGGAGTATCATATTTTTATCAACTATAGTACGTTAAACTTCTAATTAGCAATTCTGTAAAAAGGAATAAACCTTCAATCACTTGCAAAGATAAAAATATATTTTTATCGCGTGAATATTTCACGTGATTTTTTCACGCATTAATCAATAATCGTAATTTGCTATCTAAAATTCGATTATCGGGCCTACCAAAAGAAAAGTCTCTGTCTCTTTTGGCAAGCAGATAGTTTGGTTTAGAACTTTGATAGATATACAATAAACAAGACTAAACTTATATCTATAAGAGGCGGCGAAAGAAAAGAGGTATAAAGAGCAAATACATCGCTTCAAAACATGAGGGACACGAGGGACAAAGGATATTTAATAGGCTCCTTAATCACGTTTTTCAAAAATGAAATTGTATTAGTGTTTTCTTTGCAGATTGTCTCCATTTTTTTGTCCCTCGTTTGTCCCCCAACATGAAAAATTGCTAAAATCATATCTGATTATCAATTGGTTACAAGTTTATAACACATATTGCATCGGCAAGTAAGTAGTGACTACCAACAATTAGCATATATCATCAATGATTATTAAGGCGTTCATTTTGAGCGCCTTTCTTTTTAGCCTTATAAGCGATGATTATCGTTTATAGGGCTTTTTCAGCTCATTTTTGTACCGCATTTGTTGCTCGCTTGTTACTCTCCGATTTTAGGTCGGAAAGATCGTGGAGAAAGTTGATTATGGTTGACTATGATTTATGATAGTTGAATAAAATGGAGAAATAACAAGAGACATAAACCTCTAAAAGTAACGAATATGGCAACAAGTAAAATGAGAATCAAGAAGGTATGTGAATGGTGTGGCACAACATTCTATGCCCAAAAACTAACAACACGCTTCTGCTCTCACCGGTGCAATAATCTTGCATACAAAGAAGCCGTTCGGCAAAAGAGAATACAAGAAGTAGAAACCAAAGTCCAAGCGGTCATCAATGAACAACCCATATCAGATTTCAAGGACAAAGAATATCTGTCATTCAAAGAGACTGCAACTTTATTAGGGTTGAGCAAACAAGCCGTATATCAAATGGTATATGCCGGAAAGCTGCAAGCATTCCGCATCAGCAGTAGATTGTCCTTCATTCGTAAAGGAGATATTGACCGAATGTTAGAAGCTCGTCCTTATGAACAACGACAACCGAAAGACACTATTCCTATTACCGACTTCTACACCACAGCAGAAGTCAAAGAAAAATATCATGTAAACGAATCATGGATATTCTTAGTAGTCAAGAAGAACAATATTCCCCGGACTTTCAATCGTGGCAAGACCTACTGGAGCAAGAAGCATATAGACGCTTACTTTGCCAAGAAAGCCCCAAATCCTGATATTACTGAATGGTACAGCACCCAAGAAATGCAGAAAAAGTTCGGCATGACCTTATCCGCCATCTACTGTTTCGTTTCCAAGAATACCATTCCGAAGAAAAAAGAGGGTATCATGGTGTACTATTCCAAGAAGCATATCGATATAGCCAAGGGTATTACTGAACCAGAAGAACCGCAATATTATACGGTAGCAGAAGCGATGGAGAAGTTCAATCTAACTCGTGACCAACTCTATCATTATGCAAAGTACCATAATATCCCCAAGGTCAAGAAAGGCAAATACACGCTTATCTCCAAATCAGAATTGGATAAACTACTCACAGCCCCAAAGATTGAATAAGTTATTTTTCGGTGAATGTACCCACCATTGAATCACCTTATTCCTTTGCACCAAACAAATGTAAAACTCTAAATATTAAACAGAATGTCACACACATGTACAAAAGTAACAGTCCGTCAGAGAGTGATTCGGAATAATCGCATCTCCTTGTATCTGGATTATTATCCGGCAGTCCGTAACCCCGAAACCATGCAGATGAGCCGCAGGGAATACCTCGGCATCAACATCTATGCCCACCCGAAAAACGAAATGGAAAGGGAGTTCAACAACGATATGTTGAACAAGGCAGAAGCTATCCGTTGCATCAGAGTGCAGTCGCTCATCAACGAAGAATTCGGTTTCTTGGACAAAACCAAGCAGAAAGCCGACTTTCTTGCCTACTTCAAGAAGATGTGCCGAAGTAAAGACCAGAAATGGATGTTTGTCTATCAGCATTTCTACAACTTTGTCAAAGGGCAATGTACCTTTGGCGAGGTGAATGTGGACTTGTGCAAGAAGTTCCGTGAATACCTGTTGAATGCCAAGCAGCTCAAACATAGCAACCGTCCTATATCCCTCAATTCGGCATCCGGCTATTACTCTACTTTCAGAGGATTGTTGAAGATTGCCTATCGGGACAAATGGCTTCGAGAAAACATCAATGACTATCTTGACAAGATTGAACCACAAGACGTGAAGAAAGAGTATCTGACACTGGACGAAGTGAAGCAACTTGCTGCCACTCCTTGCGATATCCCAGTTCTGAAAGCCGCTTCTCTATTCGCTTGTCTGACAGGCTTACGCATCAGTGATATTCTCAATTTACAATGGGAGGACTTTACTATCGCTCCCGACCAAGGCTATTGTCTGCGTATCAGAACACAGAAAACTCAAACGGAAGCGACACTTCCCATCAGTTACGAAGCCTACGAACTATGCGGTACACCCGGAACAGGTAAGGTATTCAAGGGCTTGAAACGAAGCATGATTAACTACCCACTTAAAAGCTGGCTCACAAAAGCCGGAATAACAAAGTCGATAACCTTTCATTGCTTTCGGCATAGCTATGCCGTCATACAAATCTCCTTAGGTACAGATATTTACACGGTGTCAAAGATGCTAACGCACAAGAACGTGTCCACCACTCAAATATATGCCGATTTGGTCAATTCCAAAAAGCGAGAGACAGCCAATAAAATATCACTCAAATAAATTGCAATTATGAAACGAGGAATCATAACCAACAACGAACAAGGCATCCATATCTCCTATGGTGAAATATGGATGACCTCATGGGAGCTTGCAGACTTGTTTTATACAACGGCTGGAACTGTCCATGCAGCAATTAAGAGAATCCTGAAAACCAATGGTTTGAAGAACCACGAAGTTTGCAAGTACATCAAATTGGAGAATGGGAACAATGCCGATGTGTATAACCTTGATATGATTATAGCCCTATCCTATCAAATAGACACCGGACATTCCGCTGCATTCAGGAAATGGGTAACAAACAAAGTCGCTCGTAATCAAGATTACAACCTCCTGTTATATCTCAACAAGGGTACAAACCATACATTGTATTGCTAATAAGCTATACCTCTATACCCTATTGATTATCTGCATTGTTTATCCAAAATGATGCAGATAATTTTTGTTTTTAAGATACACAAGCTTGTTTACCCAACTATTTTCATTCAAAAGCAAAAAAAATGCAATACACTTATTATTAGGAATGTAACGTGGTGAAAAGCGATGAAATATATCGTCAAAAAACCATTAACAAGCAAAACTATGGATTTTCTCAAAAATTAATCCTATATATTTGCACACAAACGATTAATACAACTCACTATGGAGCAGAAAAAGATAGAACAGATAACATTGCATCTGATTGTTTTTGGTACAATCATTATCATTGGTGTTTTAGCCCGCCAGACCGTACTTCACTATGGTTGGGACGAGTTCAGCAGCTACCTTATTCTTGTAGTATGCTCTATTGTCATTGGAGCAATCTATCTCAATCTGCAAATGGCATTCAGGCAACTCCTTTACCCAACAATAGAAAGATGCTTTACGAGATTTGAGTGCTACCGCAATAAGGCAGTGGCAGTTGAACCCTCAATAGTGCATCAGGAACTTATTGAAAGCACCATAGATACAGAACCTATCGTTTCTGTATCTGAACCAGAAATCGAAACTACATCTGACACCACAGAAGAAGTTTCTATTCCCTCGCTTTCAGAATCCAATGAAAACATGGTAGAACTTCCAAAGGAGGAAGTGCCTCCAGCCTCTATTCGCAACATCCCTATTGAGGTGCTTAATCAACCATCAGAATATGAAATTTCCCGTGCAAACGCTATGGCTGAGAAAGAACGAGCATCACAAGAAAAACTTGATAAGGTCATTGCTTACACGAAACAAACCTTAGTTCTCTATCTTGATGAAACGGCACTTAACCGCTTGTGCGGATATGTGACAGAATATTACCTATCAGATTCTCTGTTCAAAGTTGAACCAATAAAGGTAGATTCTCAGTTAAAGACCATTGACATCATGCACTTTGGATGGAATATCGGCAAGCCACGCTTACAGACTGCCACTTTTATAAAGAGGGTATTTGCTCATACTCTCCGTGATTCTGAAATATCCACTATTGAGCGTAAAATGTCGCACACAGAATCAGCGTGTAAGATTAAATTGGATAGGAAAATTGCATAACGCAATACCATTAGGCATTATCCATTGCATCCCAATAGTCCGTATCCATTTTCATGACTTTAAGGACTTTCTCTGTTTGCAATCCCAAACCATAGTCATAAATGTATTCTGTTAATTGTTGACCATTTATCAGGATAATAGTTGGTGAACCGTTAAGGCTTTCCACATACTCCATTGCACCTTTAGTATAATCAGAGGTAGTAATGAATACTCCTTTCTTTGATGGCGTTCCGGCAACAGCTCCTACAAAACTTTGAACCTCGTGACGCTGAACATTATTATCTAAAGCATATCGCTTTGCCTGTATGGATATATGATTAAATCCTAAAATATCTTCTTTAATAATACCATCTATACCACCGTCATTAGAAAGTTTCGTTACGATACCTGAGTTTTTGACCTCGCCACCATACCCCAGTGCTTGAAGTAATTTCACAACTAGCCGTTCAAATTCTTGTGGCTTTTTACTTAATATAGTTGTCAGAATCTGAGATTGCACATTCTGCTTTATCCTATCATAAGAATCTGCTAATTCTTCTTCCGGTGTACGTTCATCATCATTTCCCAAATGGGAAGAAGTGTTGTTAGCATCTTTATTTTTAGAACTTTTCTTCGGAGTTTTCGCATTCACAGCTACTTTAATGAACTTATTTATTTGTTCCTCCGTACATGAAGAAAGCATAGACAAGCCCTTTTCGCTGATTTTATAATCACCTCTTTGGGGCTTTTCTACAAGTCCTGCAATAAAAAGATACGATAAAGCCCACGAAATACGGTCTAAGAATATTTCGCCATTACCAGAGGGATACCAAGCATTCATTTCCTCATCTGTCAATCCAAAATGCTTAGCCAAAGGAATGCGTAAATCTTTAGCTCTCATAACTATCCCGGCACTTAATTCTTTCAATGCCTGTATCCGTATTTCTTCAAATTGCGGTATCATAAACGACAAATTTGTTTTATAGCTTTAATAACCACTGGTATTTCATGACACAAAGGTACTTAAATTACTCGTAATCACCACTTATTACCGTCAAAAAGTTATTCATAAGTTATATTTTGGTGAATGATTCCACCATTGAAACACCTGTTTCCTTTGCCGTCGAACAATTAAAAACGATTGGCGTATGCAAAAAGAAACAGTAACATTTGATAAGCTGCCCGAAGCGGTAGGTTATCTGACCGAACAGGTCATCGAGTTGAAAAAGATGGTAGCGGAACTCCAGCCACAGCCATCCAACAAACATGTATTGGTGGAAATTGAGGATGCTTGCCGTATTATCCGAAAAGCCAAGCCTACCATATATACATTGGTACGCAAAGGGCTACTTCCAGCTTACAAGAAAGGTAAAAAACTCTATTTCTATGAGGACGAGCTTCTTGCTTGGATTGAAAACGGACGGAGAAAGACTGCCGAGCAGACATACGAGGAGATGCTTGCCAATATGCAGAGCGGTGTACGCCACAAGCCCAAATCATCAGTGCAATTTTAATGGATTGGGTTATGGATACATATTCTATTAATCCGGCATCCATCATTGATGAAGCGATTGATTTTAGCACAAGATTGTCTGGTACGGCATTCCCCGTCAGCATATTTCCTGCAAAAATTCAACGCATTATCCGTGAGGTACACGAATGCCATAACTACCCTACCGACTACATTGCTGCTGCCATCCTTACGGCAATAGCAGTCGGCATAGGCAACACACACCTTGCCCAAATCAAGCAGGGCTGGCAGGAAAGCCCCATCCTGTATATAGCATTGATTGGAAGACCGGGAGCGAACAAAAGTCATCCGCTCAGTTTTGCGATGAAGTCGTTTCTTGATTATGACTACCGACAGAATCAGGAATTTAAAAAGGCTCTTGCCAAGTATGATGAGTTGATGAGCATGAGCCGCAAGGAACGTGCGGAAAGCAGTGGAGAGCAATTTCCGCAAGAGCCTATCCGCAAACGCTTCTTGGTTTCGGATGTAACGCCCGAAGGGTTGAGCCTCATTCATGCGCAAAACAAACGTGGGCTATGCTTGTGGGCTGATGAATTATCCGCTTGGTTCAAGAACTTCAATCGATACAACAACGGTTCGGAAGAACAGTTCTGGCTTTCGGTATTCAGTGCCAAGACCACCATATCCGACCGCAAGAATGCCAAGAGTTCCATCTTCATCAAGCGTCCGTATATATCGGTCATTGGTACTATCCAAAAGAAAATCCTGAACGAGTTGGCTAAAGGTGAACGCTCCAGCAACGGGTTTATCGACCGCATCCTGTTTGTGATGCCCAATCTGCAACAGAAGGCACGATGGAATGACAAAGAATTGCCGGAAGATATAGAACAAGAATGGAATGCCATTATTGACCAACTTATACAATCAGAGTGTAACCTCAATGAACAAGGAGAGATTGACCCGCAAATTCTCTGCTTCTCAGAGGATGCCAAGAAACGGCTTTACGAGTGGCAGCACCATTTCTCAGAGCTGTGCGACCGGGAAACAAATGATACCATCGTAAGTATCTATTGCAAGCTGGAGATATACATCATCCGCTTCTGCCTGATTATCCAACTGGCACGATGGACTTGCGGAGAGTGTGACAAGACGTGTATCGACCTGCTGACCGTGGAGAGGGCCATTAAACTGACGGAGTATTTCAAAGAGTCCGCATTGAGCGTACAGAATATTCTGAATGAAAATGCCCTCAACAGCCAGCAACAGGCGATAGTCAATCTGTTGCCTCCTTCCTTTACTACTGCCCAAGCTATACAGGTAGCCGAGCAAAACGGAATGAAGGAGCGGACATTTCAACGCTTCCTCAATGACAATATCGGGACGTTGTTCCGCAAAGAGAAGCATGGAGAATATTCAAAGATTAACCTGTGACATTTTTGTCGGTTTTGACACTTTCCAAGCGAAAACGACAATAACGACAAAAATGACACATATAAAAAGAAACATACAATGAGTACACATAGATTCATATTAGAACCCTACAAAGGTGTCAGCACCCGGCATACTTGCCCGAACTGCCACCGCAAAAGATGTTTTTCCAAATACATTGATACGGAAAAACGAATCCAGTTCCCTGATTACGTGGGACGTTGCGACCACGAACAAAAATGTGGGTATCACTTTACGCCCCGTGATTATTTTGAACGGAATCCGTCTGAGAAAGAGAAGTTGTCAGAAGATAACTTTCGAAACTATACGTCTATTAAAGAAATTGAGCCGAAAGCCACTTCCCACATTGATTTGGAGATAATCAATCAGTCGTTGCAACGCTATTCTGAAAACAAACTGTTTCAATTCTTATCGGCTCAATTCGGAGAAGTGGAAACATTGAAGTTGATGAAGAAATACAAAGTAGGTACTTCCAAGCATTGGGACGGTGCAACCGTATTTTGGCTGTCTTTCCCTGAAATCGGTTGACTCGTGTAGCCACAAAAAAAACGTACATGAGTTATTCATTAACCAACAAATTATGTGATGCAGAACGCTGCTTTATCGTCAGCGAAGTCATCTCCGGTCGCCTAAGTCGCGGTATGGCGGTGAAAAAATATGGTATCAGTGAAGTTTCCCTTTGGCGCTGGATTCGTAAATTTGCAGTCGACAAAGGCGATTCAAGCATGGAAGTAGAAGAACCCAAGAAGCCAAGTGAGACTCCGGAAGAAGAGATAAAACGTCTCAAGCAGGAACTGCGAGCCCGTAAGATGGAAGCGGACTTGTATAGGGAGGCCATTGCCTTGGCAGACAAGGAATACAATCTCCAGATACTAAAAAACATTGGTTCCAAGTAGTAGAATCGCTTGCCGCAAAGGATAACGACTATACAGTCTGGGAACTTTGTGAACTGCTTGGAAAGACAAAGCAAGCTTATTACAAACGCAGGAAGCAGGATTACAAGACTCGGTTCGTCGAATCCATTATCCTGCAATACGCAGCCGATATGCGCAAAGCCGATCCGGGGCTTGGTTGCTGGAAAATATGGCATGAGTTCAATCTGCATTCCACCGGCATCAGCATAGGGCGTGACCATTTCCTGGAGGTCCTTTATGCCAAGGGCTTCAAGATAAGGAATACGATGCCGTCAGCCCCTCGCACAACGGATTCTTCGCATAACTACCCGCTGTATCCTAATTTGGTAAAGGATTTGCTTCTTACCCGGGTCAACCAGGTATGGGTAAGTGACATAACCTATATAAAGATTTGGCTGTCAGACGAATCGTATGCATTCTGTTACCTTACTGTCATTATGGATGACTATAACAAAGAGATAATAGGCTACTCCATACATGATACATTGGAGGCAGAAGGGTGTGTGGTTGCTTTGGAAATGGCTTTGGCCAACCGGACGGGTGATTTGTCCATGTTGATCCACCATTCCGACAGAGGGGTACAATATGCAAGTTTTCGGTATACCCAACTACTGAAGAGCCATTTCATACGTATAAGTATGACCGAGACCGGAGACCCGAAGGACAACGCTTCCGCAGAGCGGATTAACGGCACAATAAAGAACGAGCTGCTCTATGGCATCAGGTTTACTGACATAAACCATGCAAGAGAGGTGATGGAGAAGAAAATAGCCTTCTACAATAAACGCCGCCCGCACATGAGCCTGGGCATGATGAAGCCCGTTGAATGCCGGAACATGACCGGAGCGATGGATACAAAATGGGATAGAAAAAGGGAAAAATACCTAAAGGAGGAAGAATAATGAACGACAAGTCAACCTCATTTAGAAATAAAGGCTACATTTGCACTGCCAAGAAAAAGGCGGATGACGGCGTAAGACGTTTGAAGCTTGAACATTTGATGGGGCTTCGAGCCCCACCGAATGTTGCCAAGAAAAGACGAAATCATGCATATCCGTTTGAACGGACCGATTAGGGTGCCCAATATGAAACCAATTGTCAACCTCCAATAGGGATAACAGGCAATATGGAGAAACTGGTCAACCTTATGCAGAGATAGTGATTGATGAAATCAACCTTATGCAGTGATTGAAAGTGTTGAAGTCAACCATTTTTACACACATAGGCTTCAATGAGTCAACCTAAATCAGGAGTACACACCCTACACTTTTTCAAGCGAATCAAATGTATATCCTACAAAAGTTTTCTGGTTTTATGACCATTTTTTCTACAGCCAAGAACCTTCTAAAAAAATAAAAAACTACACCGCAAACCGCAGAAATTCCAAGAAAAGCACTACCTTTGTATTCATCAAGCGTTCTGTAACATCCATGCGGAAATTCCCTATCGTTCAACATCTTGCATCTGATAGCGGACATTCCACAAAAGGGCTGAAAAGAGGCGGTACAACACGTATATGCAAAGCTGTGAAATACAACGATTTGCATTTGTCCCTACATTCTGTGTACTTGTAAAAATGGAGGTTGTACCGATTAAAATGAATAGTCACTGATAATCAGTGATGTAAATATGCTGCATCGGAAAATAACGGTATGCAACAAATTGATTATCAGCATATTACACAATACACAATAGAAAGTAAAAGAAGAAACAGTCCAACTTAGATGACATTGATAATCAACACATTAAATGCAAAGGAATAATAAAGTATTGTATCAATTTTTCATGATTTTGTCCCCCGTTTGTTCCCTGAACGGATACAAGGGACAAAATTCTGTCCCTCATACAATTTAACAGTGATAAATAGGCAAATTTTATCAGTACCACTAAAACTTATCCAAATTACAGATAATATTCGAATAGAACTGAATTGTTTTTTCAGCCAAAATAGATTCTGATAATCAAGCGATTTGTATATTTGAATATCAGTGATTTTTATAGGGTAATTTAAAGAATTCACTATAGATTCAAGATAGAAGTGCAATCTCCGACCTCCGTTCTTGGAGCGTAGCGGAAAGGGCGTAGGTCGGAGATTGGGCGCTCATAAGGGTCAATCAGCAATACAAAAAAGTAAAGGGGAAGCCTCCGTCTCCCCAAGGATTAATTAATTTTGTGTTGCTATGCACTATAATCATTTAACCCGTGAGCAAAGATACGCAATCTATCTGGGATTACAAGAAGGTAAAAGCCGTAAAGCCATTGCTCGGCAAATAGGGGTTCACCCTTCAACCGTAGGGAGGGAGATAAAACGTAACTCAACCCGTTCGGGACGTTACAGTTGGCGGATCGCACAGGAAAGTGCTGCTATCCGTAAGGAATGCCTGCCGGGGAACAGGGGTATTGATAATAATCTCCTGAAAGAGACCCTTCATCTCTTAAAGAGCGAGGACTGGTCGCCCAAACAAATCTCCGGTTACCTTTCGCATATCTCCCATGAGACGATATACAAAAGGATAAGGAGCGATGAAAGCGGGGAACTCCGCCGCCATTGCCGCCATAAACTGAAATATAGGCGTCATGTCAAGGTCACCAGGAAAACCAAAGTACGCAATATCCCTGACAGGACAAGTATACATGACAGACCGGCTCAGGCCAATGGCAGACGCTTCGGGGATTGGGAAATGGATCTCATCATAGGTAAGGGACAGAAGAGCGCGATACTCACCCTGTGCGAGCGTTCCAGAAACTACCTGCTTATGGCAAGGTTACCACATGGGAAAAAACCGGAAAAGGTAGCCGATATGGTCATCAGGTTGCTTCTTCCTTACCGGAAAAATGTGCTGCCCATCACAACGGACAATGGAAGCGAGTTTACATGCCATAAGAAAATTGAAAAAGCTCTCGCTACTACTGTCTATTTTGCAGATTCGTATGCCTCATGGCAGAAAGGAGCCATTGAGAACGGAAACAAACTTATACGACAATACATTCCCAAAGGAACTGACTTTTGTGTACTTACAGAAGAGTTTATCAAGGAAGTCCAATACAAAATTAACCGAAGACCGAGGGAAAAATTGAACTTTTTCACGCCCATAAAGGAGTTCTTCAAAGTAATTTCATAATATTGCACTTGCTGATTGACTCTGCATTTAAAGAATTCACTGAAAAATATTTGGAGTATTGCGAAATTATTCTGTATATTTGCGCCTCTTTTGAAAATTTACAATGCAACAAAATAGAATGAACATATTATCCCAAACGACAATTCGAGGCAACAAATGCTTCGAAGTTCAGTCGTATGTTCTTCATGTTTGGAGCATTGAAACGCCAGAGAATATCATAAATACTTTCCAACGAACAGATATAGGAGATAAGATGCGATAGATGCTCGTATCTTGATCTTAAAATAAACAACAGAATAGTTGGAGAGTCCTTACCGAACTTTCCAACTATTTTGTTTTATGCCCATTGGTGACTGTTTGCTCCGTGCAATTCCTCTCTCGTCATTTCCGTACAATGAGCACAAGAACAACCAATTTTAATTAACCGCACAGCAATGTGCACAAAAGAGAGCAAAATGAATTACAAGTTTGACGGAAGCAAGGTGTATTTTACATCGGACACGCACTTTTATCATTCGAATATCATTGACTTTTGCAAGAGGCCATTTAAGAATGTAGAAGATATGAATGAAACGCTGATCGAAAATTGGAACCGGGTAGTTGGTCAAGATGATATAGTGTTTCATCTGGGGGATTTTTGCCTGGAAGGATCCCATGAATGGACCAAGATTCTTAACAGACTGAATGGAAAAATCTATCTCATTCTCGGTAATCATGATCTAAAAAATATCAGGCAAGGGTACGCCAGCAGGTTTGAATTGACAAGCATGCAAATGCACATAGAGGTCGACAAGCAGAAAATCTACCTGAACCACTATCCGTTCCTCTGCTATGGAGGTGCTTACAGGAATATGTGGCAACTGTTCGGGCATGTGCATACGAGCAAGAATAATGCGGGAAAAAGACGCTTCACGGCTGGATATGCTCTTTCCGACGCAATATGATGTGGGAGTGGATAATAATGACTTTACTCCGGTCTCATTTGAGCTGGTAAAGAGGATAATCCAAAAACAGGTTGAACAAGCAAATAAAAATAAGTAATATGAGAATACAATATATGAGCGATCTGCATTTTGAGTTCAGGGAGAACAGCAGGTACATAAAACAAAACAGATTTCCGGTAACGGGCGATATACTCGTATTGGCCGGAGACATTTTCTATCTGAAAGACAGAGTGGCTCCTTTGGGGAATTTCTGGAAATGGGCATCTAAAAACTATAGGCAGGTTCTTATTGTTCCCGGGAACCATGAATATTACAATTATTGCGATGTGATGGAACGGGGATTACAATGGCGATGGATGTTCAAAGAGAATGTCGGTTATTATCAAAATCAAGTATTGAGAATAGACGATACCGATTTCATAATGAGCACATTTTGGTCGCATATCGAACCGGCAGACGAATATTTCGTTTGGAAAGGACTTAACGATTTCCGTCAGACCATGTACAAAGGGAAACTGCTCCAAACGGAAGCATATAATCAGATGCATGACTTCTGTTTAGGGCATATCAAAAAAAGTCTTGCCGAAAGTACGGCAGAACACATAGTGGTCGTGACTCACCACCTGCCTACTTTGCAGGTTGTTGCTCCTCAGCATAAAGGTTCCGTATTGAACAGTGCCTTTGCCAGTGAATACGGAGACCTGATCGCTAACAGCCGGATCAATGCTTGGATTTACGGACATTCGCATACCAATATCGACACAGAAATCGGGAGTACAAAAGTGATTTGCAACCAGATGGGATATACATTTGAAAACGAGCATGTAATCAATGGATTTGATCCAGGGAAATTTTTAACGATTGAAAACGAATGAGATATGGAACGACATAAGAAGACAATCTTTACCAGGCATCTTTTCATAGACTTGGCAAAAGAATGCGGATTGAATGCTGCGATATTCGAACAGCTCGGAAGCGGGCGCGATACAGAAATCGTGGTTGATAACGATACATTGAAGATGTTAGTTAAACTTCAGGAGCAATTTGCTCAACTGGAAGAGATGGGTGACAATGAATACAGAGGATTTTATATCGAATTGCCCCGCCCTACTCAGGAAGAATGGGGAGATTGCGAAGCGTCGATTGCAGACGGAGAATATGAGAGCACGGAAGAATACCTCCGGGATTGGGAATTGTCAAATCCCAGAGAAACGGTATGGTATCATGTCAGCTCCGCCAGGTACAGAGAAAATCGCACCATACAATTCACGGATAGGAAACACTCGTATTTTACTATTGCGAATTATTCTCGATATATAAACCGAGTAGGTAACAATTTTCCCAATGAATGGCAAAGGGATTTCTTGGCAAAGTTGACCTTATATTTTCATAAGCTAATCGATACTATCATACAAGATCCGGAGGAGTTCAATGATTATGTAGCGAATCATCTTCCTTACCAGCAGCGAGACGGGAAAATTGCGAGAAAGGAGTTCAACAGAATAGAACCGAGATTTAAAATTGAGGTCGAAGACGAGACGACGGCAATAAAAGCACTGGAGGATTCCGTCTGCAAGAATTTCGGGCGGCCGTTAGATACAATGACGATACGTTCGTATTGCAAATATTATCGGATCGCTCATGAAGCCTATGGCCGGTATTTTGAAAGGTTTGATACTACACGAAAGATACGTACCCTCCCGAATGGAGTGCCATTGGAATTACAGGATGTCGCATATTACAACATGGTTAAATTCTGTGATTTGCAGGATAAATACGCTCTCGACAGTGAGACGGATTTCAACAAATTCGCCTCGGACCATTATGGGGAACTGGGATTGTTGCGGTTGAATATACTCGCATCGGATTTTGACAGCCCCGGATGGAGAATCATTGTTTCCAACAGCTACTCGGCGTATGTGGATGTTGCGGTAGAAGTCGCCACTGCACTATACAAGTCTGGCGCTCCTTTGGAAATACACGACGCTGCCAAACTTTTACGAATACTCAAGGAGAAGGATCATGTGAAATTGATTCCGTACACATTTCACGACTACATGGGCCATCATGAAGAAGGAACCGTTTATCAACTTCCATGGGAATACGAATGTATGGATAGCGAGGAGAATGTTTTATCATTGAAACAATACCATGACATTATCTCTCTGGCAGAATGGGATGAAATAGAAAAAGTAAACATTGACAAAAACGAGGTTGTGTCGAAATTGTGACACAACCTCATAATTATTAGCAACATATTTGGCAGACAATGATACTCTGCCCAATATGTTATAATTAACTATATAATTAAAAACAAAAGGAATTAATTAAAAAGAAGCGTGTAAAAGAATGAAACTTGACTCAAATTTTATAGCATTCTGCAAGCAGAGCATCGCATTGGAACAACGAATGGCGAAACAGGCGGGAAAACGGTTGAATGAAGCGATGCGCAACAATATCCAAGATATTAATGTATTGGATCGGATTGCAGACCAGCTACTTGACACTATGTCAGGGCTATCAGGTGCGGGAGAACGAACTTATATGAAATATATCAAATACTTGGGAACGTTTAACCCTCAAGCTGCAAAAGAAACAAAAGATACCTATGAAGATATCATGGGATATAAGATACATGTAGCATACGCAGCGGCACAATTGGCCAAAGAATTGCACAAAGGACAGGTAGATCAAGCAGGTAAAGATTACTTTGAAGAACATTTATCGACTGTCGGACGAAACGGTTTCGACTGGAAAGAAAAAACCGTGGGATTTCTGTTTAATGTAGCTGAAGATACAGGTCATACCGTAAAAGAGATCATTAGAAAACTGAAAGCGATACTGGATGACTGGGAGAAGAACAAGGAAAAACATGACTGGATTTATGAATTTGAAGATATCGTAGGATCCTTTCCGAACGAAAAATACCACAAATTAACAAAGCAAGAATGGGACGAGATTGAAGAAGCTCTCGATCTAATGGACTTCCGCACAACTACCAATCGTGAAACATATATCGAGCGTTTCCGCGGACATCGTTTGGCCATCAAAGTCAAATTGAATGACCTTCAGTACAATATGGATATTACCCGCATTCTACACCATACAGACAAAGACTTAGCGAGGATGGAAAGACATAAGAAAGAATATTATCTGTTATTAAAGATGCTGGCAGATTGAAGTTTTAAGACAATCAAAATTTAACTCAACTTAGTGGCATGAACCTACAAGAACAAAAGATGTAAGGTTTAACCGAGATGATGGAAATCATATATCTATCATGCCACATATGGTAAATCAAAGAAAAATGAGAAAAGATTACTTCTAAACGACTCAGAAGACTTGTAAAAACGCAAGTTTGACATATTATGTACATCTATTTTGGAAGTAACTAAGCTTTTGAATGGTAAGCTGTAATAGTCAAGACTTGTTCAGAAAGATGGCCTTTCACTTCAACGTTTCGCTTACTGCAATCAATCTCGCCAAGGGCACTTGCAAAAGAATGAAAATCAAATATTCGGTTTCTTCATGCAAGTCGGTAACACACAATGCCAATATGCTTGAACGGCGTGTTCGCCATTCAAGCAGACACGACATTAATTGACAAAATTTTCAAAGAACTACTTTTATTTACCGCAGAACCACTTAGACTTGGCTAATTTTTAACGAACTATTGAATATATTTTCAATACATTTTTGCGGAATTTTCTCTTGCTCTAGACGTAGGTTGTGAGACTTGATATGATTATACAGTGTGGCTTCCGCAGGGGTAAGATGGAGAGGCTTTGATACATTGCTTGGAGTGCCTTTGTCGCCTTCAAAATAGGTGTCAAAGGTAGCGCGATCCATCAGAAGGCTTTGCGTCTGGGGAAAATAACTGCGGAACTGCGAGAGAATTTCGAAGCCCTGTACATCAATGTCGCCCCAATAGTATAGGGAAGCGTGCCGCATGAATGGAACAGACTTGAGGATGCCAACGGTGAATCCATGTCCCCAAATCAGCAGACAACCTGCCAACTTGGGAAAAGTCAGGAAGTTGACTTTATTCTCTACCACAAACACCTTCTGCACAGGCAACGACAACGCACAGAACTGACTCTGAGGTACCGTAAGATCGTCTACACCAGAAAAGTATTCACTCGCAATCGATGCGTCCAACACACGAATGCGCACCCATGGCTCATCGTATCGCAATCCAAAGCGCTTTTCGAACTCCTTCTCATCCGAGCAGACATGCTCTACAATGACAATATCCAGCAACTCACGAAGCACTCCCTTGTTGCGTTCAATGAACTTGGTATGCACTTCAATGGGCAATTCACGAATGTACAAACCAGGACAAGGGTTTGCCACAAAATAACGCAATACTTTCAGCAAATCAGACCAAGAGGAAGCATTTTCCACCACCTTCAGCGGATAGCGTTCCACCCATGAACGAAGCTGCGGAAACTCATCAAGCAACATCGCCACATCCTTGCGAAACTGTGATACTTCACCACCCTTCAGCAAGAAGCGCTCAACGTCTGATGCACTCTTGAATAACACACGCTCAGGCAGATCCTGTTCGCCCAATACCTTCGTTTTCACTGTTTTCCACTCAATCGTGTAGCCAAAGCCTTTCACCTCTTTCGATTGCGAACGGATGTCCGTCAGTTCGCGCTGATACTCAGCCATTGATGCGCTTGCTTTCTTGTCGCATGGAATCACAATTGGTTCAAACTCAGAACCCGCTACCACCGAGCGTAAATAATCCGCATATTTGCGTTCGGTCTTCTTACGTATTTCTGCTGCCGTTATCATATTTCCATACTCCTTTCACGTTCTGCCTTAAACTCACTGATAGGCATATTATAGAGCACAGAACGGTCTCCCTTGCGCTCCACATAATGCACATACGAAATATCGTTCTCCACAATGTGGATGTTGTCACTCGGAGTCACCACGAGCAACTGCAGGTGGAGTTGTCTGCAGAGCGAAATCAGATAACGGGCCTTGTCCTCGTCCTGTGCGCGAAAAGCCTCATCTATGGCAATGAAGCGGAACGAAGAATCGAGTCCACTCTTGGTCAAGCCGAATTGATAAGCGATAGCCGACCCTAAGATGGTATATGTCAATTGCGCCTTCTCTCCACCCGACAACTGTCCCATCGCCTCATAGGTGTTACACTTCTGGCCATCGTCTTGATAAAACTCCTCCGCCTTATACGTGTACCATCCACGCACGTCCATCACCGATTTTCGCCATGATTCGTCTTGCAAACGGGACATCAGCGGTTCGATATGCTGTTCAAAATGAATCCTGCTGCCATCGATTGTCGAATTCATCTCATGGATATTCGGAATCGCACAGCTCAGAAGGTCTTGGAACTCCTTCGCATCCACGTTCAATCGTTTGGCTGCCACCAACTGAATATACGTTTTGGGAGCATCTTTGAAATCAATACCTCCAAGATACGAATTCAATTGGCCAATGGTCTTGGTAATAGACTGGCGCCAGTTTTGGAAGAACATGTTGAATGCACTTACCTTGTTGATAATATTCTCCTGTAGATACTTGTTGAAGCGCGATTCAAACCCAGGCAGATCTTCGTCCAGCAATCGTTGGTAATAGGTCTGATATTCGCCTACAAACTCCTCGGCTTCGGGCAGGCTGTTCACATCCGAACGCCAATCGCGATACTTCGTGGTAATTTCCTCAGCGGGATTCTTAAAGCGATAAATCAGATTCTTCAAATCACCACTCTTGATACCTTTCGTCTCGCGTTGTTTCCGCAAAGCAGAATTGATGTCACTCTGTAACTTGTCACGCATTTTGTCCAAATCTCCCAATGCCACATTCAACAAATCTGTGTGTTGCAATTCAAAAGCATCGGTATCAACAACACCTATTTGAGCCACCGCCGAAACACAATCGTCTCGCTGATTCTTGAGTTCTTCCTCACGCTTTTCCAATAATGCTTTGTTACCTATAGCTTTATTAGACATCTCCTCAAGTACACCTAGTTCCTTTCTTACACCCTTCAATTGCCCCTGTAGCACCTTCACCTTATCATTGGTCTCCTCCAGTTGTCGCTTCTGCTCTTCCTTTTGCTGAATAACGAGTGCATACGACCGCCAGTCGATGTCATCAAACTTATCGTATTTATCAAAAAGTTTCGAGTAGGTTTCTCGCTTCTCCTGAGCATTCTCTATATCTTCCTCTATACGCCTGACTTTGGTTACCGCCTCTTTTTCATCCTGCTGCAACCGGCGGACTTCCGCCTGTAGCATGGCAATCTTCTCCTTGTTGTCCCAGCCCAACACATAGTGTTCCTTACCTCGTATCCCTGGTCGGTCATCTTTCTCATGCTTGCCACCTTTCGCCTTTATAAGTCCCTCTTTCGTTACCGCTTTCTCTTGCAGATGGTTGAAGTCCGCAAGCGATTCTACACAACTATAGTTGAACTCAGCAAACAGCCTGTCCTCAAGCCAATCCAGATACAAGCATTTTGGCTTATATTCAATCTTACTGAGCAACGAATCCGCTTTCAATGTCCTATTCTCAAACTCACGAAGAGACTCTGAGCCCTCATATCGCTGATACACGATGCGTCCTCGCAGATTATGACCATTCACATACTCATTCACCTGCTTGTAATACTTCTCAGGCACGACCAATCGCAATGCAAAATTGTGCAGAATACGCTCGATGGAATACTCCCAATCGCGCTCACTATCTTTCACACGTATCAGTTCACCGATGAATGGAATTTCTTCTGCGGTTGCACCAACAGCCTTCAGTATTTCATCACGAATCTCAGCCACACGACCAGAGATATTGTTCTTATGCTGATGCAGATAGCGTATGGTGTCCACTCGATTTTCTATCGTGCCTCTGACTTCGTCCTGGCGGTTTTGTGCCTGACGTTTATCTTCCATTAGTTGTTTATCAATCTTTGCCTGCAGAGCATTTTTCTCGCGCTTAGCAGTCGCACGATTGACTTCGAATACCTCTGCATCAGGACTTTGCTCCAGCGCCACCATCTTTGCCAGCTTATCGTATTCTTCGGCTTTATTTTTGCGGTTATCACGCATCTTCACTTTCTGATTGATTTCCTTCTCTATCTCACGTATCTGCTGCCCCACCTCGTCCTTCTCAATAGCCACCGACAAGCGTGTCTGCTCTTGTTCCAACTCACTCTTCTTCACATTCAACGCCTTCAATTCATCTTTCAGTCTCCTCAAATCGCTCTCGCAGCGCGCCACCTCCTCATCGCATAACTCCACCGTTCGTACAGCAAACCAATAGGCCACCATGTTCTTCTCCTGGTCCAATTCGGTTATGCGCGTATCTATCGCCGTCAGTTCCTTTGCCAATGTGTTGATAGGTTCCAGTTGGGCAATCTGCTCCTTCACCTTATCGATATTGGTTTTCGCTTCCATCAGATTTTGGAAGTTATCCTTCAGTTCCTGATATTTTTCCTCAGCCGGCATTTCCTCGAGCATATTCGTACGGATGAAACTGTCCAGATCGTCCAACACTTTCACACCCACTATCTGATTGAAGAGTGTAAGTGCCTTGTCCGAACGCATTCCAAAGAGGGTTATCATTTTCTCGCCATACGCCACCGGACCGTCAAAAAACTCTATCGTGCGTCTTGTGTCGTTCGTATTGTATTTCTTTGTCAGTCGCTTACGCCAGTCGCCACGCAGATCAAACTCCGAAAAGTCACGCTCTATAGTCAGCGGTTTGCGAGCTATGCCAAACGACACTTTCAGCTCCTCGCCACTGTAGTAGCGCACTTGAAATAGTGTCACTACACGTTTATCCACATTGCAGAATGATGCAAGCAGTACCGAACGAGCCCCTTTGTCTCGCAATCTAAGCGTGGTAGTGCTCGCCGCACCCTCCTGCTGCTGATTGCCATAGTTGCCAAAGAAGTACGACTCCTCTGTACGGTTGCCCTTCCTCTCCACACCAGATGATTGATTGTAGAATCGTTGGCGCTTCAGTGGCACCATCAGCGTGAGCAGAGCATCAATCAACGTACTCTTGCCCGATGCATTGGCACCGGTCAGCAACGAGTTGTTGCCCTGCGTATTCATGCGATACACCTTTTGGTCGAATGTACCCCAGTTCCACACTTCCAGATAATCAAGCTTGAAGCCTGCCACTTCCGGACTTGTATTAAAGAGATTCATCTGCTGCATCATAGTCGTTCAGTTTGTTTTTAAATTCCAATAGATCGTCCAGCGTCACCTTCTCCTTGATGATGCGATGTATTTTATAGCGTTTCTCTCCATCGGTATGCTTTGCTTCCACAAGGAATCCAAAGCCGACGATACTGTCAATATAGCGGTCAAGGTCTTTCTCAAACTTGGCTCGATTGAAGGTTGTGGGCAGAAACAGTTCCGCCTCTTCCTTTATTTCAGTGGCGGTTACATACTTATACGAAGCCTGCGACTCTGTTGGATTGCTGTCGAAGTCTTCAAGTATCTGCCTTAACACGATGAGTATCACAGACACCTCAAAACCATATGGCCTTCTCGACACCATATTCAACGTTTTGTCATCGTCCAATTTCAGTTGCTTGACAAAGGCAAAACCCTCATCCTTTTTCACGATGAGATCCAGCCCCATCACACTGATATAGTCCAGTATCTCGCTCTGGTAGTCGAGTACATCATTCCACACTACATCGTCTTTCTCTACGATGCCTTTCAGCAATTTCACCACAGCCCTGCTGTATGGTTGTATATTTGTTGCGTTCATCGTGTTATTATGATTTCGGGAATTGATATCGTTTTATTTTCCGCAAAAGCAATATGTTGCTGGCGCTCTTCGTTTACCACAGTCTTATATTCCTTCAGCACGCCAATGTATCCAAACACTTCCGACAGACCTTTCTCCACACCCTCGTTCCGTTCTATCACCTCTGCTAGTGTCGTCTGCTGTCTGTCGTACAGCACCTTGTTAATGCGGTCTCTCAGCACCAGACGATCGATGTGATACGGATTGTAGAGTTTGCCTATGCGCTCCAAGTCGTCCAGACTCAGTTCAGCCATATCAGGCTTATCCTTATACACAGTCTCTTTTATAGGAGCCAGAGTCAGAGGGCGCTCGACTGGCAGATTGATATCGATAGTTTCATATTCAAGCGAAGCTTCTGGTTTCTCTTTCTGTTTGGTGGCTTCGATGAGCAGTTTCTTTATATCATTAATCACCTGCTTTGTCACCTCTGCATTCATCTGTCCGTTCTGGCGAATGATGCGACTCAGTTTCTCGCTCATGCGATCGTTGGTTTTCGCCACCTTCTCGCCTGCGTCAAACAGATGCTTTTTCATTTCCCTGAGAAACATGTCATGCGCATCAATGCCTCTATTCTCCAGTGTTTCATAGAGTGCACCAGTCAACTCGTCCCATTCTTTCTGCAGATCGGCCGAGAGCAGGAATTCCCAGAATGCATAGAAACTCTTGCCTTGTTGCGATTGTTTCAGTTCGCCATACGCATCAAAGATATAGTTCAGCAATACTTTCTTCTCCGCATTGTCTGTCTGGCGCTCATATATCTCTTTGATAATCCCCTTGAAGTTGTCATCCACCTCCTTGAAATCGCTAAGCAGCTCCTTAGCCAGTTTATTCAAGCTATTGTATCGTGGTTCTATCTGGTAGTCCTCATACACCTCGACCTCTTCGCCCATCTCCAGTCGCTGAATCTGATGCTCTATCTCCATTTTTTTGGCTCGGAGCAGTTCCAGTCGCTTCTCGCGGTCCTCGTTCGAGTATTCCACCAATTCCTTCAGTTGGGCAAACAGCGTCTTGAACTTCGATTCCGTACCGATGTAATCCTCTTTTTTCAAGCTCACCACCCAATCCATCAGTTTGCTTGTGTGCGACGAAATCTCGTATATCACCTCTCCCTCTTCGTTCTGATAGTTGGTCAAGAATCCCTTGTCTGTCCAGTCTTTGATGAGTCGTTTTGCTTTCTGTTCGTTCGACTCCCCTAGTCTTGTCATTTCAAGATTATCCTCCACCAACGCATTTTCCTGCTCATCCAGTCGGTTCTCCAGTAGCATGTGCAAGCGTTCCTGCATTATAGCCGACTGTCCCTCAAACGCCTCAATGACAAAAGACAAGAAGAAATCCACACTTCTTGATTTTATGAGTCGTACGCTTGGTGACTCTCGTAATATTTGTGTTATTTCTTCTACTTGCATATCCATCAGTATATTTCTTATATGTTATTGTCACATCTTTGAAGGATAAACGAGCACCTCTTCTTCCCCTACTTCTAGCACCTTTGCTATCTGAAATAGAGTCTCGAGGCTGGATTCGTGCACCATTTTAATACTGTAGCAGGATCTAAGGTAATTGTTCTACAAGCCACTTGTTTGTGCGCTTCTTCTCTGCCAACATTCCTTTGATGCGATTTATGTCCTTATCCATGACTATGCATTACATATTATTTAGGGCAAAATATTAGGTGACTATATACTATCTTACAGCAAAATCCTCTATACACGATTATACGATTTATAGAAGGTTTATATTTTCTATATCCTACCGCTTAACAAGGATTCACACTTTAAAGCAATATATAGTTACCATATTTTATATGTTTCTCAATTGTGTGGCAAAATTACAAAATATTACTGAAAAATGATAAGTTCAGTGATAAAAAGAAAAGATCATGCGCTAAATTCTATGACTTCATTCTTCAGCCTTCTCTATTTACAGCTTTATTTATTATGTGTTTAACAGCAAGCCTTCCTCAACTACCGAAAAATCTGTATAGACATATTTGATTAGGAGGAAACGCCAGCATTAGGAAAACTTCTTCATAAACCTTACCACTTCCGATATCGTACAAAAGTCAAACTTACCGGTTCTTATCATATAGGATTGCAGAAATATAAATATAGCGTGCCTTATTTAGTATGTAGACTAGTAAAGTACATACGAAGTACTACAAATATTGAGTATCTCATTGACAGATAAAACTCATCTGAGAGACCTCTTTGATAAAACTAAATTTCAAAATGACAAAGAACGATTCGGACCAAATAGGCCAAGTTTATTTAAATTTTAATTCGGACCAATTTTAATGGGACACTAGTGATCCTAAAACTTAAAACATATATACCAAACCCTTATTTTTCTAATTTAAATTGAGCCTCTTTCTCTTTAATAAGCAATAAAGAAATATCAAATAAGACCTTTATAGTACTATTTAATTCAAGCGAAAAATCTTTAATCGAAGTGGTCATCTTATCAACATCATCATAGTATGAAATAATTTTTTTATCTAATCGTTCCAGTTCCATGTTAACATCCTTAATCTCTTGCAGAAATAACTTTCTCTTTTCTATATCTACCGCTTGTTTACTTAATTCCAATAAGATATTTTTTCGATGCATATTATTCTCTTTTATTTGAATATCATATCTGTTTTGATTAACACGTTCTATAAAAGAGAGTTCTTGATCCAATAAATCCGATAGTCCAATACGTGCTTTAATCCAGCATTCTTCATAAGTCTTTTCTAAATTCGTTTTCTGGCGTTGTACATCAACTTCAAACACATATCTATACTGCAAATCTGGTGCATAGATTCGACCTTTCATTTGACATATTTCTGATTTAGATAATGATATATTCTGATGGTTGCATATTCCGGAGCATACCCGTTCACTTACCTGCAGTCGATTAAGGCATAAAATCAGGCCTTAAAATCGCAATTTTATATCCGTTCATCCCCAAAAAGGATGAAAAAATGGATAACCAGACATTAAAATCTCAATTTTTCCGGAGCATATCCGTTCACTTTCGAGAACTGCACGTTGCACCACCTTTTTTCCGGAGCATATCCGTTCATTCTTTTTCCGGTATCAGTTTCCTTAGTGCTGGAAAATTAAAAAGAAACAGCACAGTCATGGCAGGAACAACAAAGGATATGAGTCTCATAAAACAAGTACTCCAGCTCAAGCAGACCGGAGAATCCAATCGCGGTGTAAGCCGCAAGTTACCGATTGACAAGGAAACCGTCAACGGTTATGTGAATACAGTAAAAGCCAACGGATGGAACATCAGCGACCTTCTGGAAATTGACGATCCCGAGTTGGAAAGGATGTTCCATGCCGGTTCACCGGCATATACGGACAGTAGAATGGAAGAGTTCCTGAGTCTGCTGCCCAGATACAGGGAACTGCTGACGGATCCCAAATCCCATGTAAGCCGGCAGGTTCTGTTCGATGAGTACCGTGCAACCCATCCCGACGGTTACGGCAAGTCACAGTTCTATTATCATCTGAAGCAGAATCTTGTCGCCAGGAAGGATGTTACAGCCGTACTTGCCAATACCTACAGACCGGGCGAGAAACTCATGGTGGACTTTGCCGGTGACAAGCTCAGCTATGTCGACACAGATACCGGAGAAGTGATAAAGGTGGAGGTGTTTGTCGCCTGCATGCCTTACAGCGACTATATCTATGTGATATGTGTACCTTCGCAGAAGACAGGGGACTTCCTGCATGCCATAAGGATGTGCCTGGAACATCTGGGCGGTGTACCTCCCATACTGACCCCGGACAACCTCAAATCGGCGGTAATCAGCAACGACAGGCATGAACCGAAACTGAACAAGGCCCTTGAAGACATGGGTAACTACTACCATTTCGTGGTACTGCCATGCGACCCCGCATCGCCCACCCAGAAGGCTCTGGTAGAGGACTCTGTAAGAATCACAAACAACCGTATTTATGCCAGGTTGCGTAACCGAACCTTCCATTCACTCATGGAGCTGAACCGTGCCGTATGGGAGCTGATGGAAAGGCACAACCGGACCCGTATGCAGAAGCGTCCCTACAGCCGTGAGGAACGGTTCCATGCCATGGAGAAGGAACTGCTGGGGCCCTTGAAACCGGAACCTTATGAAATGCGCCTGTATGCCGATCTGAAAGTCCAGGCGAACTGTCATGTGGAGCTGAGACAGGACAAGGTGCCCCATTTCTACTCCGTACCCTATATCCATGTAGGAAAACAGGCAAGAGTGGTCTTTACACGTTCATGGGTCAAGGTCTATGTGGAGCAGAAGCTGGTAGCCTCACACATCCACAGCCATACATACGGCTATACCACAGTCAGGGAACATCTCGCATCCAGCAACAGGGCAGTCATGGAACGTTCGGCAGCCTATTATGTGGAGAAGGCGAAAGATATATCGCCTGATTGTCATGAGTATGTAAAAAGAATCTTTGCCCCCAAACGTACCACACAACCTGAAGAGGTGTATTACAAGCTTTGCAACTCCATAGTCAGCCTCAGACGGAAGTACGACCTGACCACTTTTGACCTTACCTGCCGCCAGTGCATGGAGTACGGTATTTACTCCTACAGCAAGTTTGAAGCCATACTCAGACATAACGGTATGAATGCATCTGCAGATGAGACGGTAATCTTCCGCGCACCTACTCCGTCAAACCACGGAAACATGCGTGGGAAAAGCTATTTTACGGGAAATGACATGAACCAATAATAATTTATAGAGATGATTAACAACGAAACAGAAAGAGCACTGCACGAGCTGAAGCTTCCTGGAATGGCAAGCTGCTGGAGCTCGTTGGAAGAAACACATCAGTTGGACAAGCTTACCCTGCGTGAAGGCATGCAGATCATGCTCCAGCATGAACGTGACACTAGAGGGAACAACCGCATACAGCGTCTTATAAAGAATGCCGGCTTCCGTCTGAAAGCCTCGAAGGAAGAACTTGAAACGGACACGGCAAGGGGTATACAGGCCTGCTCTGCGACCGACCTTGCAACCGGAAATTACATCACGGGCGGAATGACGGTCATCATTACCGGACCGGCTGGGACAGGAAAGTCCTACTTCGCCTGTGCCTTGGGTGACAGGGCATGCAGGAACGGCCGGAAGGTACTGTACTTCACGATGAACATGCTCATCGAAAACCTGAAGCTTGTGCATCTGGAAGAACGGGAGACAAACTTCTTCCGAAAGCTGAACGCGAATGACCTACTGATTATCGATGACTTTGGAATGGTCAAGCTTGACGGACAGATACAGCATGATTTTGAACAGATTATAGATGACCGCTACAACCGGAAAGCACTCATACTGGCCAGCCAGCTTCCCGTTGCAGACTGGTACGATGTGTTCCAAAGTGAACTCATTGCAGAAGCATGTCTGGACAGAATCGTGCACAAGGCAATAAAATTTGAATTGAAAGGAGAGAGCCTAAGAAAGAAGTATTAACTTTGCCAACGATACTGAATGCTAACTGGAAACTGAACGGATATCACCGGAAATGCTGAACGGGTATCCGCCGGAATATGCACTGATGGTCAAGACCAACAGTAATTCCCATAACATCTACTATATTAAGTAAAGCCAAATTATTTTTTAGACAGTTATTATAATCATCCAACTTTTTAATATTTTGTTGACGAATTAACAGTTTTTCTTGTTGTAGAATAGCTTTCTCACTATTTCTATTACTATAAATAATAGCAAGATAACCTACTACAACAGCAAAAATTCCACTACTATAACTTCCCCCAAAATTTAACCACGAGTCATTTGAAAGATTTGTTTTAATAACATTACCATATGCCAACAACGTATTAATGATAAATGCAATAGCAATTCCACTAATTATGATTCCCAAAACAACATATAAATCTTTTTTTTCATCAATTCATATTTATTACAACGATTCACTAACTTTTTTAATCGCCTTATAAATCTCACTATAAGAATCTCTACCTTTATATTTTTCGGCCAGTTCACATGCTTTATCCATTTTTGAGCCTGCAAGTATTTCTTTAACCCATTTATCCTTCTCAAGGTATTTCCGAGTTTTATCATATGTTGGCAGATATTGCTTTAATGCTCTTTCTGTTGCTGCTGAATCTTGGAAATGTCGACATGTATCTTCAAAATGTAGTAAAAACCAATATTCTATTGACTGTAAGCTATCACAAAGAATCACATTAGCATTATTTTCATATTTCTTTTTGAGCGATACCATTTTTTTATTCTCTGCATCAGAACGCCTGCTAACATCAGCATCAAAAACACATATTACAAAGACATCTTCATCCAGAAGTTCCTTTATTTTCTTTTCTATTTTCTCAATACTATTGTTTTCAAATAAACGAGGAGAAATAGAGTATCTATAACCAAGTATTTTTTTCAAATGACTGAAATAGAATAATTCAGTCAAACCCTCACCGACGATATGAATAATCTGTCTGGTCGCTGTATTTTTTCTTGCTTTTCTCATAAAAATACACGATTATAGATTAGGAACTGCACCGAATTTACCGAACTTATATGCCTTTTGGAAAGAACTGATCCTATTCAATCCCTTGAAGTCTGTCAGAGGATACAGTACACTTGAACCATCCAGATTCTTTTCAGTAAACCAAACATTATCTTTTCTAAGCAAATCTTCCTCTCCTAACAGTCCATCATAATGCGTAGTGAGCAACAACTGTGCCTGTTCTGATTCTTTTAGAAAACGTTCAATGATGTATTCTATCAATTTCGGATGAAGAGAAGATTCAATCTCGTCAACTGCGAGAAAAGCATCTCTTTCAAGAATCTTTTGTACTTGAGCAGCCAAGCCAAATGTACGAATAGTACCGTCCGATTCAAACAGTTCCGGAAACTCATAATAATCATTGTTACCATAATCAGATGAAACTTTATGCTGATACATAGTATAATTAATCGGCCCCTTATGCGTTTCCTGTTCTTTGGAAGTAATATTTGAAATATTAAAATCTGCTTCCTGCAGATATCTCAAAATATAATCTTTTGCTGACTCATTCTTGATTGATTCTTCGGCATAACGACTTAAAGATGATGCAGGTACAATAGCCGGCATAACCTGATTGGTTAGATACTGAAGAACCGTCTCTAGTTCTACAATATGTGTATTCACCTGCATATAGGCAGCAAAAACTGACATATTATGCAAACACTTCAATGTTATTTCCTCTTTGACAGCTTGCGACATCTTGATTTTCTGTCCAAATTTAATAACAGATACGTTATTCTCAGTATTTCTTTCAAATATAGTAGCAGGCTGTTGACTTGGATAATAAATTAAACTTTCCTTTGCTACGTGCCATCTATCTAAAGCTACTGAATAGACATAACAAACAGTTTTCTCCTCATTCTTCAAATAGAACGAAATCGAATATTCAGATAACTGCTTTGAACTTGTTTTATTCAGGAGAAACGGGACTACTTGAATTTGTTCTGCCTTATTAAGTGGAGTATAAGTAATGAATGACTTGATAAAATCACAAATCTTAATAATATTACTCTTACCCGAAGCATTTGCTCCATAAATAACAGCCACTTTCAATAGTCTCACACCGCCACCCAATTCAACAACATGATATGATTCCATATCCTTACTTCTATCAGCTTCAAAACTTAATATAGCCTCGTCTCTAAATGAGAACATGTTCTTAAATCTAATTTCTGCTATCATACAATTTGTTTTTCCACAAATATATAACTAAATATCCATATCCACAAATAAGATTCATCTATTTGCATCATTTCTACAAATATCACAAACTAATACCTATTCTATTATTTTTTATAACCTTAGGCAATATCAATCATTTAAAAATCTTGGATCACAACAAGGAAAAGGTAAGTATACCTACAGAAGAAACCATGAAGATAACTATCTATGTACAGAAGCAGAAATAAGACGTATGTTTGCTGATGCTAATCACCACAGAGATTCTAATGTAAGGTGGACACACCGTATCTATCCGGACAGAATGTGGGAAGCAAACCTCTATCATTTCTATATAAAAGTATATAATAGATTGATACAGGTTTTACCACATCCTATTATGATAAAAGATGGTATACAACAAGAAGAAACACCTGCTCATGATGCTATACGAGAAGCACTAATAAATTGTAATTCGGCACTATAGAATATTTTGTGTAAATGGAAAATACGGGATTCAAATTATGAACCAATTTATGCTTATATTTGAAAACAGAATCCAGATATAAGAGAACTTACAAGTGAATCCTGTTTCCATTTACACAAAATTCCAGACAGTGTCTATTTCTCCGTGATAAAAGTGGGTATCAGATGTAAAGAACACCTTGCTGCCATCAAATTTATAATTTATTTCTTCTCAATTTATGTGCATCACTGCACGTTAATAATCAAGTTATCAATCACCCATCAAACGGAAATGACAGAGAAGTATCACAAAAGTAACTGCCATAAATGGGTATAAAACAAAATAGTTGAAAAGTTTGCTAAAGACTCTCCAGCCATTCAGTCTCTATTCTAGATCAAAGTATAGTAAAATGTACTTTATTATGTTCGCTGGAAAGTATTTACAATACGAGATTCAATACCGGAGACATGAACATTCAACACACATTCCGAGCGTTTATTACCCTAAATTGTGGTGATTGATAGTATGCCCATCCAAATTCTCTGCATTGTTAGTTTTATGTTATTTCAAAATCAGTGCAAAATTAGTAAATAAACTCCATATACCGCATGACAGAACAAGAAACTGAGTCTATATGAATATAGATATTATATCAGTGAAAATATAATTTAGCAGGGTTCATTACTATAAACTATGTAACTCAAGAAGGATGTTCTTACTCTTCCTTTTCAAATTCTTCCGAAGCATTTGCTATCAACGCCTTTCCTATTTCCATCTGTATGAATTTAGGCAATCGAAACAATTTTGCCATAAGCTGGTTATAAATGAACTCGACTTTGATATACAGTATAGATTTCTTCTTTAATGTGCACATCGATTTTCTCAACAACCTCAAAGTCTTCCATAAAGTCAGAAAAGTCCGGTTCTTCAAACCAATTTATCATGCCATCCTCATTGATTCTAAGACGAATATAATCGCCACAACCATCTACCTCTGGAATTAAACCGTTAGGAACATAATCTGCAATTTTACATATTGTCTTTTTGTCTTTGTCAAGTAAGAAATAGGTCCCACTATCACATACCTTGGCTTGCAAATACAAACTGCCATATTCGGGCTTCGAATTCAGAAGTTTATGAGTTTTCAAATTGATTATTCCTGACCATACCCCTTTAGAAACCAATGGATACTCGTTTTCATATAGTTCACCCATCCATGTATCAGTATAACTACACATTTCCTCATTGTATGGAAAGTAGATCATAAGGCTCCGCTTATCTAAATCTTTTGATTAGGAGTGCTAAAAAATCAAATCCCTGCGATAATCACCAAATTATTACAAGGATTTTTCATATTTTTCAGTCTATTGTCGGAAATCTTTGTGGACGTAAAATCGACTTTTGCGGCCCTAATCAAATAAGCTGATAAACAGACAGTTGAAATCTTACGGCCCTAAAATTGATTCTTGCGGCCCTAGACAAACGATGGAAAATCCGGTGCTTTTACATAACGGGTATATTTGCCTGCACCATCTTTCTGTATAATCCCTGCATTTTCCATCTTTGAAATCAAGCCTCTAATTTGTTTTTCGGACAACATGTCTTAAAATACCTTTTTGAGAAGAGAACGATTTATATAACCATTTTTATAAAAACAGTCTGAAACCAACTTGAGGTGATTCATATTCAATCCTTTCAGTCTCTCAGCAGACTCATTACGATATTCCTCGGACAAACGATAAGAGCCATTTTCGTAAATGACAAGGTTTTCTTCCGACAGTTTTAAAGTCTTTTCTTCGAGCCCCTCGTAATCCCTCATTGCTATTTTGTACAAAGCCAGCAATTCAAAGACATTCAGTTGCTCGGCCGCAGGTCTATTGTCCTGTACCTTCCTGATGAAAATGACAAAAGCCTTATCAAGTATAGGAGCTTTGAAGGTGAGACTTACCTGATACGGGTCTGTTCCCGAATAGTCAGGCAGCTCTTTCCCCTCCATAATGCAGTTGTAGAACATTTTATCCACTCCCTAACCGGAACGCTCCACCAATCCGGTCTTCTGCAATATCTCGCTCATCAGCTTACTGCGCGGAACGCTGTTCACTGTCAAAATGTTGTTCATATCCACTCCGGACAGAAAACCACCAGCATTGGTAATGGTTATACTATCGGGATACTGCTTGATGACGACATCGCTCTGAATCAACATTGAGCGGTGGCAGCAAGCATTCAATATCGCCTCTCTGATTGCCTCCTTGTTGAAAGATGGTATATCGAATATATAAGAGCCGTCATTGTAATGCAGAAGCGGATTGCTGGCAGGCTGGTTGATGTAATCCCATGCCTTGTCAATCGCTATGAATAACGGCAACTGAAATTCTTTGCGAGCGGTATATTGTATCATCGAGTGATACATCCTGAACCCTACAACGATATTGTTCTGAGGGAGATATTTCCGTATGGCTTCGGATTTCCCAAGCAAAATGAGTGCCGCATAATTCAATTTCCCGTCCTTCAACAAATCCAAATCAGATAGCACTTGTTCGTCGGGATAGTTTTGAAACAACGGATTTTCCTGCTTTCGCGCATATTGGGTTTTCATTTCTGCTATGGCCTCCTTATCCAAATCCTCTATAGTAAGCCCCTCGCATATCTTGGCTGAAAAATCCGGTTCCTATTCAGACAATATCCTGAAAATCTCGGCATCGGACATTGCCCGCAGGCTTTCCCCTGTACACATAAGAGGTACGCCCTCAAATCTCAACAACCTACCTACGGGACGAGATGGAACAGATAGTACAAGCACACGCTTACCGTCTTCGTAAAGTTCGGTAGTTTCTATCCTTATTCCTAATCTTTCGTAGATTTCATCTGTGAGTTCTCCCACTTCTTTTTCTGCAAAATCCGAACCAACAACCGCATGGGGCATATGATCTACCATTCCTTAATACCAATCGTCCACCCTTTTCATTCGCCAAGGCAGCAATACACCCCAATACACACCGCCGCCTGTCTTTCAGATCAACGTGTTTTCCTCCGGCAAACAGGTAATTATGCTTTGCCTCTTTAAATTCTATATGTTCTTCGCTTTCGTGTAGCTTCTGTAATTCTGCAATCGTAATCTCCAACAAGGGAAATCCGTGCTAATAAAAAGGGATCCGCACGGATGAGAACCCGACCAAAGCCGGTTCCCTACACTCCTACGCTTAATCCGTTACATCAAAGAAATAACTCAGCTCTTCATCTTTCAGATTCTCCATCGCATATTGGTCGGTCTGTTCCCAAAGGGTATTGTAGAGTTCCGCGAACTCCGGTCTTTTTTCGTGGTATTGCCATATCTTATAGTTAAGCACCAATACCAGTTCGGTTAGAAATTCGTAATCTTCTTTCCACTCTTTGAAAGCACGATTGAACGTGTCCTGAATAGCTGAAAGGACAAATCGCTCTGCTATCGAAAAATCTTCCCAAAACATTGTTTTTATTTCGTTACCGTTTTCTTTCATAAATTTTCTGAATATTATAATGCTTAAATTTTAAGATTGTTTTTTTGTTTTTCCCTCTTGTAGCATCTACTACTTTCGGGCTTGATTTAATTATGTCGTCTCAAAAGGTGTCATGACTCCTTATGCAAGGTTTCACGGCTAAATACAACTTCTGTAAAGCAGAAGGTGGAAATTTGGCTGTGAACCCAAGGCTATGACCTTGCAGACAAGAGAGACATGACAAGCACCTTTGCGACACAATTCACATCAGGTAGCCCGAAAGGGATATGCGGAATAATGGAGGAAGTAAGAAAAAGGCTAAAACAGGGAAAGGTAAAACCGAGGATATTCCGCCAAAGCACATAGCCCAAACAACGACTGGTGAAAAGAGACAGAACTGAAAGGACAAAGTAAGGTCTCCTTTAATAATTTTGCTGGCCAAAAGAAAAATAGGTATAGCTTTGGGAGCTTATAAAAGCCGTTTAGTTTAGAACTTGAAGAGATATACAAAAAACAGACTAAACTTTATTATATTTGCAGTGTGCTTCGAATATCATCATATGATGAGAACGGGATTGTTTTTCTTTCCGAGGGACAAAAAAATTGGCCTAAAAAACATCAAGGGATAGACCTTATATTTGCTCTTTTTATCTTTTGGATAGCAAATATTTGTCCCCAATTTGTCCCCCGAAGTATTTCATGAAAACATAATACATTAAATAGCAACTTATTACAAGTCAAAAATGACACAAAACATTTTCTGCATCGGCAATAGTGCAATACGTTGATTATCAATAAGTTATATGATTTAATCGAGTATAATTCTATCAGAAAACGAGTTACGGTATTTGCTTTTTCTTTCTCTTAGTTACTGTATTTTCTCATATTTGCTTATACTTACCCATATTTTGTCCCCCGTCTGTCCCTTGATAGTCAGGCTGGGGACAAATTCTTGTCCATCAATGCAATTTGGACATTTGCTCCTATAAAATCCATAAGCAAAACATTTCTCAAAGTAGTTTGAATCTATCATTGCCAAAAACCATAAGATATTATAGTATTAATATACAGACACATGCGAACAAACTATACTATAACAAAAATCACTTCTGATGATATTCAATTTAGAATATGTAAAAAGTATTTCTCGTTGTTATTCTAATTACATTTGTCAATCCATTAATTAATCAGCAATATGCAAATTATCGGCACTATTTCTAATTAGTGCCGATAATTTGCGCAACTTTGATATTTCAAATATTGACTTAATCAGTTTCCCCGGATGAACATTGTTTTTTCGAGGAGGAAGAAAAAACGATTCAATATGATTCTATAAATTATTCTCACCACAAGTGTGTTATTAATAGGTTAACCTCTCTAAAGTGGCAACTCCGAAAAAGTTACTTGAGCGTGTAAATCTTCGCTGAATAGTATTCAAAAGCAGGTTTACAATGGTGTGCCTCATATTTAGAGTTTTAATGCATTTGCACTCTCCATATAAAAGGACTTTATCGAGAACTTGACAACAGTTCTATTTCCCATTGTGCCCGATGGTAGATAGGATTTTAAAGGTCTGAAAATATACTTGATATAATTCTGCTTACACTACCCGATAATCTACTAATTTTGGACAGTGCTATTTTCTCTTTTTTGTCCTTTCGACTAATTATACCATAGGATGACCGTTCTCTGGATAACAAAAATATGGAAGGTTATTTATATACTTCTTGAGATGAGGGGCGATACGCTATCAAAATTCAATAGCTTCCATATCTTTCAAATAATGAACGTCAATCCTTGATTTTACATCCTCTTGGGCATCAGATTTAAACATTTTGATTAATCGTCCATCCTCATAGTTAAAATACAACGTCACGGGGAGATTTGAAGAAGCAGATACGATTCTCGCTATGGTTTCTTTGTTCGGCAAACAGTGTCCATTCATTCCATCTGCACTAATAATATACTTATCCGCCTGAATCATTCGCAAAAGTGCCAAACTATTATTTGCAGCACTACCATGATGAGAAAGTAAAACAGCATCACAATACATCTTGTTCGTTTCACTAAAACCAAGCATAAACAATGACTTCATAACAACAGAAGGTACCGAATCAGAAAGCCATAGGATTCTCTTGTCATCATATTCAAAAACGGCAGCTATACTGCTTGCGTTCTCTACACTTGTATCTTCTTGGAAGTAATCTAAGTTAAACTTCTGCAGCGGGATGAAATAATCATCCATTACACTTCCTGCCTCTACACTTGCTTTATCAATTTCTGACTTGCATAGAGGGCGATGATTCGAATACTTTTCTCTCAACTGATTCAATTTATCCACATCTGGTGAAATAATGGTGACTTTCATTCCATCAATAACAAAAGATTGTCCTTCTATGATATCACCTAGGTTCTTGGGATTATTTGACAAGATATGTTCATACACTTTGTCACTTGAGACAATCCCACACAACACACCATTATTTTCATCGTAGGCCTGTTCAACAACATACTTTCTCGGAGCATTATAAATCCAGCGTTTTACAACATTATTAAGAGCACTATCCGACTGAATATCTCTTACGAATTTACTTGCACCACCGATATGGTCGTCATGAATATGAGACAGGAATAAAGCGTCTATTTGTTCTGAAGCTACGACAATTTTTGAGATAACACTTTTCAATATTGCAGAATATGTCTTAGAATACCCCATATCTAGGAATATATTACGGTGCTTTCCACTTTTACCTACATATTGTAAATGAAAAGAGTCCCCGCACTTTGCTCTATAACAAAACAATCTCATATCACACTCTCTTATACATTTTAAGAAATCCATATGGCTCCTTATTACAATCTAAATGATAGATACCACATGGGTTATATTCACTTAAACATCCTATGCCACCGCTCACATAAACCCTCTTTTCCCCTCTCACAACCCATAATATGGACATTCCACTCTTTTTAAGGAATTTCAATAGTGGATCTTTTTTCACTAAAATCTGATCATACCCGTAAGTTATCGCAACAAGATTGCCACACTTATCAATATATTGACCATCATGCACATCATATTCCATTTCTAAACCTTCAAACAATGTCCGACATGGAATACTATAATTACAAATTGTGCCTGATTTATCATCTTCAATATGCCCACAAGCTTTCTCTGTGGAAAAGATGAAAGGAACATTAAGTTCTGCATTTGGATTCTCCCATTCACTTTTGCTTCTATACACATCTTTATATGCAGGCGACCAGAACTTCTCTCTATTCACCAAATACTGCCAATCATCCGACGGAAACTCAAACCTTCCCCATAAGTTCCTTCCTTTAAGGGATTGAATTGCTTGTTCAATATCTTGCTGTTTAACAAGTATCGCATCAACATACAGAGCGACATCATGTCTTTTAAGCTTATACTGATACTTCTCTTTGCCTATACTCTTAGGTTCATCCCAACTTACCGAATTATTCAAGGTAAGCCATTCTATACTTTCATCGTCTACTTTTTGAATCATAGAAACAGGATCTGGCAAATCTGCGATTAAGGATGCCCATGATTCATCTGAACCAGAATAATCCCAATTGTCATAGATTTCATCTTTATACCATTTATGTTCTTCCTCCTCAAAACCAGTATCTTCAACATCAGGAACAGTACATTTATCTCTTGTAATCAAAGAAGGATTGATATCCCTTAACAACGATTGCCATGTTCCATGAAACAATTCATATTCACCATAACCATTGCTTGCATAATCATCCTTAAATTTATAATTATCAGATAAAATTCCCATTATCTCATAGAATGCAATCCACTGATATTTCTTCCCAACTCTGTCTATCCTGTCTTCCGAATGTCTAAATGTCCAATCTTTCGCGAAACGGTCATACCGACCATGCAACTCCACATCAAATCCTAATTCATAGGCTCTCTTTACCAGCCAATTTCTTGCCCCATCGGTTGGGAATCTGTTAGAATAGTGATTCCGCAAAGACAACTCTTTGAGATGAAAAGGAATAATTACCTCATTCATTGCCTTTAATTGTTCTTTAGTCATCATCTGTTCGAAACTCTTAATAAGCATTTCAAGCAAATTGTCATGAGAAGTTTTTCTATTAGAAGCAGTTTGATCATTCAAGATAGTGCGTGCTTTATCTTCGGAATATAGTATCGCCACCTTCTTCATATCACCCTTGAAGAGGTGCTGTGCCTTCTTATACGCTTTTTCTTCAGAAATCTGAATTGGGTAAAAGTCTTCAATTACCGGTGATGCAAGCTTATTCCAGAAGTCAGCCAATCCACCTTTTACCGATTCCCATATCAGATTCTGTTCAAAACCTTTTCTTTCCTTGAAATCAGGTACTTCGTAATCAATATGAAAGTGCTTTACCTCATCATCTGTAGGCCATACTGGAATATCACTCGAATACGGTGGACGCACTTTTTTCATATTGATAGAAGTCATCTCCATTGTATAGCTGACATATTCGATTATATTCCTTGCATAATCTCGTAGCAAGATATTCTTAGGAGGATTATTGTGCTTAAAGATTGTGTCATATACATACTTGGCCAGATTTAACAGTTCGCCACTGGATGAAGTTCGTAAAACCACTCCGTAAGCCACAGCAAATAAACGCTCGTATATGTACATGTCATCAACTTTCTCGAATGAACGCATGATGCCAATCAACACATCCACCTTCTCCGAAAGAAGATTGACGAGTGCTTTTGTCGCTTCATCTCTATGTTTGATATACGTCGATGATAGCAACCAGCAGAGCATAATTGCGGTCAATCTCGTAGACTCCGCATCCGCATTCCGCGATACATCTTCAGACCAAGCCCAATCTATCAGCCGCCTCAGGGGATTTGCACACTTATCATCATTATATCCTGCACACCCATTGAAAAAGAATTGGAAAATTCCGTCACGTACTGGCATTGTCAAACGCATCATCAATACATGAAAATAATCCGCATTAAAAGGATGATTTGGAATAACCGAAAGCTCTACTAGTTTATAATGCCAATTATCTGATCCTACCCTACACAATTTTGACTTGAGAAAACGCCTTATCGCATTTTTGTTTATTGATTCTATAGAGCGCCAGTTTAAACTGTTTATCAGTGCATCCGAAATTAAATCTAAACATAAATAAAATTTCCTTTTGAGTTCTGTTTTTGGGATGAATTTGATAAGGTCCGTAACTTCGTGACCAAATACTTCGGGAATTAAGATAGCAAGGGCTTCAAGAATCCCCTTACAAGACCAGTGTGATTCTACAAAAATTGCACGTAAAACATTATCTGTATTGATGACTCTTGCGAATGATTCCCAGTTTTGATATTGTTGTACAAGTACTCTAGCAATAATAAAATCACTTATTCTTTGATAGCAGAAAACAACACAGTCTTCATTTTCTTCTCTTGCCTGTGACTTCGTTTTGAGTAAAACATTGTTATCAATGAGATCTGCTAATAATGTAGGACAAGCAGGAAAATGTTTTTGAAGTATCGAATCTGCATCTTGCTTTTTCAAAAGGTTGTATTTTGCCTCAAAGACTGGAATGGCTAGTAATCGGACTGAAGTGCTCGCAACATTCCGGTATTTATATTCCGGTCTTTTTTCAGAGAATTTTTGGTCAAGATTTTTAAAGTACTGATTAAATAATGCTGATACGCCATTGAATCCTTTAGGAAAATCTTTTTCTCCGGAAATTTCAAGTGTATCGCAAACAATTTTAAGGAATAGTGGATTACAGAACTCCGGAGTAAGGATAGGCACATTTGGCAAATTCAATTCATATGCAACACAGAACTGTCTCACCGCCTCATATTCTAGCCCCTTAAAACCTTTGTGTTCAATTATAGTCGCACTGCAACTTGTTTCAGGTCTTTCAGGAATTACATCTTCAAAGTATGTATCTCGCACAGAAACTACTAAGCCAATTGCCGGATACACCTCCAGTGATTTGATAAGTCCTGGCAGCCTTTCTTTCCATAAAGTTGCTTGATTGCCTTCATTCAGCGCATCAATCATTAAAAGAACTCTAGAGCCAATTTGACATCCTATCTGATTAAAACTATATAGGAATTTTTGGAAAGTACCAGTAAAACCGATTTTTGATGTAATAGTAGTTTCATAAGTTCCTTCAGCAAAATCAGACCCAAGGAACAACAATGTAGGTAGCCCATGAGCAATTCTATTGTTGGCTATATCACCCATTAAATGCGACTTGCCACAGCCAGCTTCGCCTTTGATAATCAAATAAGGTTTGTTTGCGAGACTAATCTTTAAATCTTCAACATCTTCAGTGAAAGTACGCAAATCACTTGATATTTCCGATAATCTTGTTTGATCAGTTTCCAACTCTTTTTTATACGTTTCATCTTTACCGATTGATGAAAAATCAGAATATAATTTGTGACGGACATCCTCTAATTCATTCTGTAGGTTTTCCACCCTTTTCATCAAAATAGAAAAGTCAATTATTTCCTGCACTCTCCTATCCAGTCCATTCAAGGCATCAACGAAGTCGTTTCTTATAGTTTTCAGGTTAGATTCCAAATGACCTATTCTACTGGAATCATCTCTAGTTCTATAGCTTTTCTCAGTCAACCATGCGTCAATACACCTATTCAATCTATTATAATAATCTGGAGTTTTGGCTACGCAATCAAAATACTTCGCTGTTCCAGTTTTCACATTGACTTTTTGACAATACCTCGGTCCCAGATTTGCCACAGATTCTTTTACGCTGTTTTCAAATGTCTTGTGTCCTAATCCATGATGTCCAAGGAATGCTAAAGGCATTTTCTTTTTGTATTTATTCCCCAACAACTCATTAAATGAGGTCAACTTTTGGGCATAGATGACTTTGCCTCTATCTTCATCGGTGAATCGGGTGAATATACCATTAAGATACAACTCTTCACACGCTTCAATGAAAATACCTGCACCCGACATTCCCTTGATTGAATCTTCGTTATAGTCGTCAAGTGTAGAGAGTTGGAAAGCGTGTGCAGTCGGGATTTCCTGGAGGTAACGCATATTAAGCGTTACTAAAGAAGACTCTCCTGTTTCGCTTGTCTGGTCAAGACTTGCAATAGGAAATCCTTTGGTCACGGCCTCGTCAAAACCAACATTCTTATTGATAATAAATACTGGTGGAAGGTCGGATACTATCGTAGAAAGTTCTCGCTGGTTGAGAATGACAATTCCTGCATCATCAATAGGATGGAGCAGTATGTTTTGCTTTACTGGGGTAATATAATCGTAGGTGCCAGTTTCCGGGTTAAAAAACCTTAGAGACACCTTTTCTCTTTCTTTGAATCCAGAAAGACAATGTTTGGCTGTCAAGAGATATACCGTCCCGGCTAACTGCTTATTAAAATAAAGTACACCTGATCCCAATTTCTGTTTGTAATCATCATCTTTATGTAATTCAACTGTTATTCGCGTTATAATATCGAGACACTTATCATTCATATAGTAATTGTATCTATTTATAATCAGTTATATAAAATCTTTTCTGTCTCCTTTTTAAGTTCTGTTATAGAAAATGTCCTAAACTTCCATCTTGACCTTTAACTCTTCATTCAACTCTTCATCTCTTCCCAACAATTGCCGAACAAGTTGATAAACAGTCGTACATGGGTTGTGATTTGCATAACGGGTGTCCGAAGCATATTCAAGGTGCTTTGCTTCTGCATATAGTATGGCGGAATCCATTGAACCATAAGTAGTCATTATCTTATAATTGTTAGGATCTTTCTTGGCATATCTGTACTTTTTCTTCGATTTATATTTAGAAGAAGCATTCACAGCGGCTGAAATCTTCTCTTCATAATCCTTTCGTGGGACACCTGTTGTCACATTTTGGAAGTGATACAGGTACCACAATTCGAATGCTTCATTGCTCCAAGCCACCTCAATGCCATTCTTTTGTCCCATTGCAATGGCTTCGTTGAAATCCTTTGCAGGAAATTCATCCTTATCGAAAACAGCCCAAACACGGTCATAGTGATTCTTGTTTTTAAGGTTAATGGCCTTCTCCACAACATCCTTTGTTCCACGCCCAAGCCCTTTCACCTCGATGTCATATACAATTACCCCCTGTTGCTTTTCAGTAAATGCCTCAAAGTAATTAGGCTCGGTCTTAGTCCCTTCACACACAATCAGAACAGAACAGCGTATGACCTTCTGCTCTCTCTTTTGCGATTGCCTCCTGAATTTTGAAGAAGCATTATCTATCTTTATTCTCTTTGCTGCCATAACCTTACATTATTAATCATTCAAAATATAAGGAATGGCACCATAACGACCGGTGATATAGTTTTTCTCATAATTTGCATCATTACGAGGTTTGGTCCCGTCAGGGAGTACGATGTCAATCAGACTATACAAGTCCGTCTGCTCTTTAGAATCTTTCTCTGTAAACCATATTTGGTCACGTCTGAGGATTTTCTGAGAAAGCAGATGCGTATCATGAGTGGTAAATATCAATTGTGCATTCTTCGGATTTGTTTCCGGATTATTGAATAATTCAATAATATACTGAGAAATCAGAGGGTGCATCTTTGCATCCAGTTCATCTATAACAAGTACAGCTCCGGAAAAAAGCGTTTCAAATATCGGTCCGGAAAGGTCAAACAACTTATTTGTACCGGAAGATTCCCTATCTTCAAACGAAAAGTTTATTGTACCCACAATCTTACCTTTATCTGAATATACGTTATGTATGGAATCCAACTCGATACTCTTCTTACCTTGCGTTTCTCTTTGGAATAGTGCTCTTAGCTCCAAAGACAAGTCTTGAGGAACATTGGGTTCTTCCTCATGAGTAAGAATGTTGTTAAATCCAAGTCTCAATTTCTGGAAGAAGTTGAGAGCATCAATACTCAAAGACTCTTTTTTATGGAAAAATAATTTTGAATATGCTCTATATTGTTGATTATTTAATCCTGAAATCACATTGAAGTCCGATTGAAACCAAGAAATAACCTGACGAGATATTTCACCGCCTAACTGTTGGCATAATGACAGGAACAAACGGTTGTCGTTGGTCTTTTCTTCATATCCGACTCCTTCCGGGAAATTATTCTCATCTACACAAATCCCCTCTTCGTTTCTGACGAACATCATCTGCTCTTTAGAACGAGGTGTTGTTTTCCGGAACAACCATTCTTCAACGATACGTTCCAGATTATACCTGAATCCATATCTGTAGCAATATTCACCTTTCAGAAATATAATCTCAAACATAGTGGGATGGTGATTGTCCTTTAAAAGAAGAAATGGGTCATATTCCAATTCGTCATTGTCATTCAACTTCACCGACAACAACACGCATCTCGCCATTGCGTGCATCGCACTGACAAGATTGGATTTTCCACTTGAATTGGCACCATACAGTGCAAGTGAACGAAGCAGAGTGTGTTTATTGTAATCAAACAAGTTCGTTTCAGTACATTCTTTCAAAGCTTTATCGGCTTCCAATACCAAGGTCTTTTTTCCATAAAACGACCTGTAATTCTCCACTGTAAATTCAAGTAACATATATCTGACTTTTAAGTATTTCTATTATTACACATAATCTATTTCGATTGCAAAGATACACAATAAAATTTATATCGCGTGTTATTTTGAGAGATTTTCTCAAATATAATCACAATACGTCACTCTCAACATATTCTATTCAGGTCAAACATTACAAAACCATTATTGGCTTCTAACAAATAAAAAACATTCAACAGCCTATTACATAACTGTTTGCATTATACTTTGCTTCGTTTTAATATTACATTAAAATAGAGCAAACAGCATTAAATGGAGAATCTTAATTAAAGAATTACAATTTGGCTGACCAAAAGAAAAATAAGGAGTTTATCTGCTGTTGTCGATATTTTGAGGGTTCTGGCAGTTTAGTTTAGAACTTGAAGAGATATACAAAAAACAGACTAAACTTTTTTATATTTGCAATGTACTTTGAATATCATCGTATGATGAGAACAGTTTCTTTTTTGGGGGACAAAAAAATAGCATGAAAAAACATCGAGGGACAGACCTTATATTTGCTCTTTTTATCTTTTGGACAGCAATTTTTTGTCCCCAGTTTGTCCCCCGAAGTATTTCATAAAAACATAATATATTAAATATCAATTTATTATAATTCAAAAATGATACAAAACATTTTCTGCATCGGAAAATGATTCTCTTCTCCTATTTCTCTGCATAATGTCATTGATTTAGTTTGTGGCATATTCAAACACAACAAATAAAGACATTATGCATTTCAAAAATTTAACCTTTAACGATTTACCTACAGTTGTAGGTGAATTATGCAAGAGAATTGAAAGTTTGGAAACTGTATTGAAAAACAGTCTGGCAGTCCAAAACAAAGTCAAAGAGAACCATCACGTTCCTATGACAGTGGATGAAGTATGTACCTACCTTGGCATATCAAAATCCTCATTTTATTATAAGGTCAAGCATGGTGGCATTCCTGTAATCAAACAAGGCAAACATCTTTTTGTTTATCGTGATGAACTGGATAAATGGCTTGAGTCCGGAAGAAAGGTACAGGTTCCACTGACTTTTGAAGAAGAACAGGCACAGATGCTTGCTGCCACCCGTCGTAAGGCTAACCCTAAAAACGTGTAAGGCCTATGGACAAGACTGACATTAGAATTCCTACTGATGAGGAATTGACCGCTTATATGGAGGAATCTGCTGTAAGTGCAAACGGAGCTTATGAACAGTCACCGGTTGTATTGATGGTAGATGATGCCGCAATCGGTACACTGGGGAACTTCAGTGCCTCTATAGGCAAGGCCAAAAGCAAGAAAACTTTTAACGTTACTGCCATTGCAGCATCGGCATTGAAAAACGGTACTGTGCTGAAATACCATTCATCATTTCCAGAGGATAAGCGAACTGTTCTGTACATTGATACAGAACAGGGACGCCATCATTGCCAGAAAGTATTGAAAAGAATCCTGCGCCTTGCCGGACTCCCGGAGGACAAGAATCCAGATAATCTGATTATGCTGGCTTTGCGCAAGTACGCCCCTCCGATACGTCTGGCTATAGTCAAACAAGCTATCGGCACAATCCCCGATCTCGGACTGGTGATTATAGATGGCATCCGAGACTTTCTTTATGATATCAATTCCCCCAGTGAAGCGACCGATATTATTTCCAGATTCACATTCATACCATTCTCCATCAGAACAAGAATGACGAGAATGCCCGTGGTCACATCGGCACGGAACTGAATAACAAGGCAGAAACAGTCATGCAGGTAGAAGTGGACAAAATGGACAGAACAGTGAGCGTAGTAGAAGCCATTCATATCCGTGACCGGGAATTTGAACCGTTTGCTTTCCGTATAAACGATGAAGTCTTACCTGAACTGCTGGATTCCTATCAGCCCCAGGAAAAGAAAATCGGAAGACCTACAAAAGAACCGTTTGATCCGTACAAGGAAATTTCCGAGAGCGTGCATCGGGCAGCTCTGGACGCAGCTTTTACAAACGTCTGTATTACCAGTTATGACGATTATCTGGAACGACTGAAGGAAGGATATGCCCTGCAGGACATTAAGCTGGGACATAACAAAGCAGTTAAAGTTGCCACCTTCCTCAGTAATAAAAGGATGGTCATAAAAGAGGGAAAGGAATATAAAATCAACCCAGACAGCCATTATTGAATCCAGCTTTACTTTATTGGCAGGGTGTACATATTAGAATAAAGCAAAGTCATAAAGACGTTATAGGGAATATTCATCTTCTCCCCTTTTATTGGATAGCCAGAATATTTATATCGTTTATGGTAACAGTCGAAATGCCAATTTCATTTGTATATACGACACGGTTTGCCGTGCAGTTTCAACAGGTATCTGTTGCGAGATATGCCAAGGTATAACCTCCACTCCGTTATGGTTGTACATTGGCGCTCTCGCCGGCTTAGCCACTTCGCCGGTGCGGTACTCGCAGGCTCGCACCTTAACTCGTTATAATATTAAATTCTCATGGAAAAAGAAATAATAAAACAAACAGAACAGAACGAGACTCCGGACAACAGGAGAACCGTATTTATCGGGGCCAAAGTCAGCCCCCGACAGAAAGAACATATCAAGTCACTGGCCGAACAATGCGGAATGACCGTAAGCGATTATCTGCTTGCGCGGGCATATAATTATAAGCCAAAGGCAAGACTCTCCAAAGAAGAAGCTGCACTGCTGCAGAATCTGGACAACTGCCGTGCTGACCTAGTGAAATACACATCAGCCCTTCATGGAATGAGTGCAAGCCAACGGCACATGATGTTCAACCAGATTCCATTTATGGTGAACTGGCTGAAGGAGCTTGGCAATGTGGCAGAAAATGTCTGCCAGTTCCTAAATTCCGTAAAAGAGCCGAACTGTATTCCAACCAATAATAAAACTGAAGAATCATGATCGCAAAGGCTAAAGCAATATCGCATGGCATAAACGACATCCGTTATATAACCGGCGAATCACATAATAAAAAACATCCGGAAAAAATCTATCGGGTATTAGACAATATGATACCATCGGAACCAGATGCAATGGGTGTTTGGAATTCAATGCAACTTACTCTTTCCCGCTTCCGTCCGGTGAAGAACTCAGTCATCAGAATTGAACTTAGTCCGTCACCCGAACATACCAAGGACTTCACCATTGAAGACTGGCAAAAACTTTGGCAGGATTTCGCTAAAGAGTTTGACAAACAGGTGTTCAAAGACAAGGACGGAAAAGTACGAAACTGTCCGACCAATCTGGCCAACAGTAAATACACAGTCTGGCTCCATATGGAATCCAATAGCGGAGTTCCTCATCTTCATGCTGCTGTCTGCCGGATGGATGAAGACGGAAAGATCAACAACGACCATAATATACACCTTCGTGCCCAGTGGGCAGCAGAAAGAGTGGCAAAGAAACGTGGATGGACAACAGCAAAACAGGTAAGATATGTCAACATGCCGTTGGTTACACGAGATTGTATGAATGTACTTAAATCCATGTCATCATGGTCATGGGATGAATACAAAGCTGCATTGACAAAGAAAGGATACACCATACATGAGCGAAAGGACGATGATGGTATTCTTCACGGATATGCTATCATGAAAGGAAAGACGAAATACAAAGCTTCCGATCTGGGTATTGGTAGAAACCTGATGGTTTCAAAACTTCCTGCCACATGGGAGAAACTTCATTATAGGTCAGGTATTGCTGCGAACAACAAACCTAAAGACACTGATTCGAAACAGATTCAGAAGCCATCGGCATCCGCTGATTATACCAAATATAAGATCTACAATTCGAATACGGTTCCCTATACATTGAGTCACGAAGGTCAGGAACATCGGTTCTACATTCCAGAAAAAGTGCTCAACCATTTTAACGATGAATTTGATTATCGTTTCGTCTCCAATTCACAGGAGTTAACAGATATGGCAGTAGCAATATTTGTCGGATTGCTGGAAGTTTCCAATGTACAAACTGGAGGAGGTGGTGGTTCACAAAGCGAATTGCCATGGAGAGATAAGGACGAGGATGATCTCTTATGGGCAAAAAGATGTGCCCGTACTGCCATTCGTACCTTAGGAAAGAAACCGAAAAATGGATTAAAACGATGAGCTTATGAAAAAGAAATTTGATTTTACCGCTGAAATGAAGGAAGCGCAGGCTACCAAAAGTACTCCTCAAAATGAATATCTTGAGGAGGAAAAACGTCTGCTTGGCATAAACGTAAAAGAACTTGCCGAGTTGAATGACAATGTGTATGGATTGAGGACGGATCTTACCACATTGGTAGATTTATTAGAAAAATACAAGTTGTCTATTACCCAGGATACGCAAGAGCAGGCTATAAAATTTGGCAATACCGTTCTTGGCCAGTTCATTGACCAAATTGAGATCAAGTGCACAGAGGCAGAGCAGAGGATTGCTCAAATGGATAACCGTATTTCTCTATCACATAAAGCATTTTATATTTTGATTGTCATTCTAATAGCCCTATCCTCTTTCTTGGTTTGTATGATCGTGGCGAATGTAGAATTTTTGCATTCCTGGTTAATTTGGAGAATGGTTGCTGCATGTGGGCTTATTGTGATCTTGGGAATTACGATGGTGGTAGTGGTGACGTATTTTTTACAAAAGTAAAATATTAAGATAGTCTCAACTGGTAAACTTTAATCTACCAGTTGAGAATTCTTTTTTTAATAATTCCCTATATACATTTAATCACGAACAACTAAGGACCAAACCTTTATACTTTCCTTCTATTGCAGAATGAGTTTTGTTATCAACCAAATTAAATTGGATTTTAAGTTCCATTTTGGCTGCAACAGCTTTTATACAACTAATAATATTAAAATAGCAATTATCTTTAATTTTCGTACTTAAGAAATCACTAAAGGTGCATGGAATAAAAAGGTATTCATTTTCATTTAGCATATTAATACTTCTTTCCCTATCCGTATATGTATCAATCCTATCATCATCACCATGTGGTGCAATCGCAAAGACTAAATTAGCTCCTTTTGCTATCAACGATAATAATGATTTTAGATCTGCAGAAAATAAGCTAGACTTATTAGCAAAATAAACCATTAAAATATCACACATATCAATATCAAAATTACATAAGTTATATGGTAGCCATAGTTTATCACTATCAGTTAACCCTTGTTTAAGTAAAATGTCATATTGTTCTATAACCCATTCATTTAATATTTTAGTGTCAAATTTTCCATCACGTCTAGCTGTATCTGGTTCTGTTGAAATATATCCCATATAAAGGCCCATTCCACTATCACCAGAAAAGGTTGATAATCCTCCAACTGTACGAATACTCATATATGAAAAATGACGTTGATAAAGTGTATTTAATGCAGCCAATCCTACAATTTGCCCATTGAAATAAATATAGCGTAATCGATTATAATTACTATCTATGTACTTTACATATCTCTGCCCTTCATGATGTTTAGCATACGTTGCATCTATCAACCATTGGTGTTTATCAAAGTTTTCAGAATATATATTAACATGTATTTTTCCAAAAGAATTTCCTAGTTCATTGTAATACACATCCACATCAAGTCCTGCAGTAATATTTGCTAGTATATCCTTAAAAGGAACGTTAAAATCCTTTATACCAGACATCCCTGAATGAACTTTTACAATGTTTTTCCAGATTACCTCTTTAGGATTAATACATACTTTTATTATTGTGCTTACATTCATACTGCTACCATTACATTGTGATACAATTGGACGTAAGCATAAACCATTAGGAAAACGTAATTTAATATTGCTATTTAGCGATTCATTATATTTTCTAGTCTCAACAATAACTTCAGAGGCAATCATAAAAATAGAATAAAAGCCTATTCCAAATTGACCTACAGATTTGAATCCAGAAGATGCCAAACCTGGATTTTCTTCTTTAGCTAGGTCTGAAGCCCAAAAGCTCTTTCCAAAATTCAATAAATAGTCTTTTATGGTTTGCATAGACATGCCGATACCATTATCTTTAACAATAAGCCATTGATTATTATCTTTTTCTTCAATATAAACATCAATACGACCTTCAAAGCCTTCTTCCAAATATTTTCTAGCGACAATGGCATCTCTTGCATTTTGTATTAGCTCGCGTACAACATACTCTACTTTTTTTTCTTTCCCATATAATTTTTCCCCTCCGAGAGTCTTTATAACCCCTTCAATATTACTAATATGAATATTAGCATCACAAGGGAACCATCCACATGTCTTTACATATTTACATAATTCTTCTCTTGATCCAGCACCACTTACCCGACGTGCCTGAAAAGGTATCGGAGACGGAAGATTATTTAAAACTTCATAGGATTGAATGAGCTCATTGTTAAGAACCATAACAGCATCGTAAACAACATTCCATGCTGCATAATCTGATTCCGAAAAAGCAATATTTGAAGCAATAATAACATTAAATTTATTTGTTGTGTCAATATCTATTTGAGATAATTTATTTTGGGCTTCCCAATGATTCCGAGAAACTCCATTTATATCTAATAATTTTAAAAGATAGTCTGGCGCTCTCCCTGAATCAATATGTCCCGCATCTGCACATCTCAAAAGACAAGCTAATTTCAATGGATTTATTCGCCAGTCTACAGGAAAACCTGCTAAAGCAGGGATTTGATTTCCTAACGTCTTAACTTTATCCATATTCCAATGATGACTTGCAGCAATATCACCTATAACTTGCCATAAATGTTTTCTTAATTCATCATCTTCTATAATGTAAAACGTAGATCCATTTTCTCTATCAAAAATCTGATTACATAAATCCTTTGCGTATTTAGCATGGAGATAACGAATAGTTCTAAAATCGGTTTCATATTCTTTTTCTTCATCAGTCATATCTGATTTAGATATATAATCTGAATGAAAATCTTTCCATTCAGTGGTAGAACGCAATGAATCCTTACCCCCTACTGCTATATAAGACAATGCTGCATCATGTATAAGAAATGAACATCCTAAAATAAAGCCTTCCAAAGGATTTAATTGATAATCCTTTCCTGCAATTATACTTGCAACTTGCCAAAGACTATCAACATGAGTTATATCATGTATTGTTAATGAAGGAAAATCTATTCTAATTTTATTGAGTAGAAATGATGCATTATTATGTGCTATTTCAAACGCATTAGTTAATCTTTCTCTTAATGCAATATGCCCATATTTATCATTGAATGCTTCTTTCCAAAGTGTAGTATCTTTATAAGTCATCATAATTTATTTGATAAAAATTGATTATGTATATTCAGGCTACCCCACCATATCGTTGGCTGATATAATTAAACACAGCATCACGATAATAAGTAATGCTTTCATCTGAATAACTTTCAGGTAGTTCTTGCCATAGTAAATCCCTTATTGCAATAACAATAGAAGCTTTTGTCTCCTGTTTGTCAAATGGATGATCCATTGTCTTTAGCATAGACTTTATTTTACCCAATAAGTCTTTAGCTACCTTCTTCAACTTTTTGATATCTTCTTTTGACAAATCGTCTTTAAACAATACGTCGTACAAAGAAAGCTGCTCATCATTTTCAAATTCCTCTCTGATGTAACGTTTTTCTTCTTCGGACAACTCTTCTGTAAGGTGTATCAAGTCTTCAAAAGTTCTTTCAATGCTTGCCCTGTTCTGTTCTGCATTATAGTTGTGAATGATTTCCTGATACTTCTCGTAGAAATTGATTCTGGAAGGATTGGCTGCCATCATCTGAGCAATACGTTCATGCAGTAATTCCTGGATATCCTTCATTATCAGATTCTTTTCTGTTTTTTTTGCAAACTCTCGCCTGAGCAAATCAAAGTCGATTTTACTGATATCAAAACGACGGTTCGAACCACTTTCCGCTACGATATTGTCAGCATCCAATTCCAAATGTTCATCAACAATGGCATTAATCGCTACGCTTAGATTAGTGATGTCAGCATGTTTGCGTTTTTTCTGCAGCTCTTTGTAAATTGCCTCAAGTGCATCCTTACTCTGTTTCATTTCCTGCGTGATATCATCACGATCAAGAAACTTCCATAATTTCAGCAAAGTAGTGATGTATGTGCTGTAACTTTTACGTATTTCAATCGGTTCACATACTGCGTCTGCCCCTGTTCTCAATAGTGACAGTTTTAAGAATGTATCGGCATCAATCAGTTCCTGCAGCTCAAAATCATGCTCTTTAAGAAAAGCTGTTGCCGCAGAAATTGTTTCTGTCACATGCTTAATCAGTTCCTGTTTATCAATTGTCGGATCATTACCATCGGCTCCACCTTCCGGACTGGCTGTATAGTCTGCCAATGCTTTACGAAGAGCCTTTACAATTCCTATATAATCTATAATCAAGCCATTGTCTTTACCGTCAGCCACACGGTTTGCACGTGCAATAGTCTGCATCAGTGTATGAGCTTTCATTGGTTTGTCGATATAAAGGCATGAAAGCGACTTGACATCAAATCCGGTCAACCACATTGCACAGACAAATACCACACGTAATGGATTCTCTGTGTTTTTGAACTCTTTGTCAAGCTCGCGTTTTTCCATTTTTTCACGATGCGGCAAAATGTCAAGTCCCCATTTCCGGAATGTCTGTATTTCGTTCTGCTCTTGCGAAACGACAACTGCCATTTCCGTTTGTTGCATCCAATCCAGTTTACGTTTCAACTCCTGTACTTCCTGCTGATAGGTGGATTTGGATATTTGTTTTTCCAATGATTCTTTTTCTTTCTGCCAATATTCCTGTACATAATTGTACATGCGTACGCAAGTCACCTTGTTGTAGCACACTACCATTGCCTTTCCCGAAGTCCACAAGTCACTGTAATGGCGAACAAAATCCTGCGCTACAATTCTGAGTCGTTTCGGTGCCGTCAGCAAATGTACCTCTTTGGCAAATTCGCGTTCCAGTTTCGTCTGTTGCGAAGCATCAATTTCGCCAGCCTGTTCCAGAACGGCAGCTATTTCTTCGTTGATTTCCGGATTCTTCAGCTCCTTCAGACGTTCGCCGCGGTTTTCATAATATAACGGCACAGTAGCCTTATCGTCAACGGCACGTTTGAAGTCATATATACTGACATATCCACCAAAAGTTCTGGCAGTTATATTGTCATCACGTAGCAAAGGTGTGCCGGTGAATCCAATACGGTTGGCTATAGGTAACAAATGCAGAAGATTTTCTGCGAATACTCCATTCTGCGTACGATGCGCTTCATCACTGATCACAATAATATCATGGTCAGGATAAATTGGTTCGGCATCAGGCTTGTTGAATTTCTGAATCAGGGAGAATATGAACGAAGGATTGCCTTTCAGCTTCGTTATCAAGTCATCCCCGCTGCTTGCAATGAAACTTTTGGCTTTCACATTCCCAAGCACACCGCAATTCTCAAATGTGTCACTGATTTGTTTGTTCAATTCTTCTCGGTCGGTCAGGATTACGATAGTTGGCGAACCCGCAAATTTCCGTCTGATTTTACAAGCAAGGAACAGCATGGAATAGCTCTTGCCGCTTCCTTGCGTATGCCAGAAAACGCCTAGTTTTCCGTTTACATATTCACGGTTTTTATACATCTCCACAGCCTGGTTCACTCCCAAATACTGATGGTTTCGTGCCATAATTTTCACCGTTTTTCCGTCAGAGTGGTCATACAAGATATAGTTTTCCAGCAGGTCAAGGAAATTTTCTTTTTTACAGATACCACGCAGCATGGTCGGAAGCTCTATATTTCCATTATCCAATTCTGTAAGTCGTTTCCACTCATGGAAAAATTTCCATTTCGAATCAATAGTACCAATACGGGCTTCCAATCCGTTACTGAATATGATAAAGGCATTATGATAGAACAGCTGCGGTATGGTGTCCAAATAATCCCTATAATTCTCGTTAAAAGCATTCTCCACTTCAATATTGTGGTTTTTCAGCTCGACAAACAGTAATGGTATGCCGTTTACAAATCCCACAATATCCGCTCTACGCCTATATAGAGCACCATAAACCCAAAGTTCCCTAACGCATAGAAAGTTATTATTGTCGACATTTTCGAAATCTATGACTACAGCTTTTATTTCTTCTGATGTGCCATCTGGTTTTATGCGTGTTACGGGTATGCCATCACGGATAAACTGATATTTCTGTTCGTTTATCTGCATCAGAGTCTGACTGCTCATACGTTCCGTCATTCTTTCAATAGCTTCTGCAATCTGCTTATCGTTTATCCACGGATTCAGCTTTTTCAAAGCAAGTCGGAATTGCTGTATAAGCAATACTTCATGGAAACTGTTACGGCCAAGTGTACCGTTTTCTCCCAATACCTCTTTGTCGTATGCATAAACAGAAGCCCAACCAAGTTCTGTTTCCATTAACTCAGCGGCACTTTTCTGTATGAGTCGGTCTTCGCTGTAGTCTATTGACATGATTTAATTCAAATTAGTTTTAATCTAAAGTACGTAGTTTCTTTTGTAAATACCAAATAATAATACCGCAATATGGATAATACTTTCCCTTTGTTCCTTCTTCGTCTTTCTCGGAATGCTTTTCACTGTATTTCTTTAAAAACAATTCCAGAGTTCTCTTATCCCAGTTTTTCCCTTTTTTACAAGTTGAATTGATTTGACTGATAACCTCGGTCAGCATTAAAAACCTATTCCTACGCAGCAGTTCTGTATTCAGATTAAGAACATCTTTCATCTCATTATTATACACATCATTTGTTGAAGATATTTCTCCATTGGAACTGTATCTGATCGTCTCAATAAATTGTTTATCAATTGGACTAAACGAAATATCCTTTGGTCCTTTTAATCTATCACAGTGATCTTGCGCTCCAATATGACCGGGACAACAAACCACCATATTCGTGTAATCCAGTTTTAAGTCGTCATGTTGTTCTCTGCTTTTGATGTGCTCAACGCGATGGTCCTCATTGGTATAGACAAAGTTTACTCCATCTTTTTTATATATTTTGTCTTTCGTTGGTATCCTTCGCATACAATAGGCGCATATATATCCCTGTTCCTTCAAAAGCGATTGGACTAACTCTGGAATAGCCTGATAATCTACTCCTGGAGTATTTCTATACTCAGTCCACTCTTTCGGCTCTTTATTTTTTGTAATCAGAATCATAAGGCTTATTATTCCATAAACGAGATTAATGCTTCCATTCTTGTTAATTCCGGGTCACCACTAGCAATATTCTTCTCTAACTCTTCCAACGATTTCCTCGCTGTTTGAATATCACCTTTATCTATTAATTCCAGTATAGATTTAATATCATTATTTACTTTCAAGTCTCGCGAAGGCTGCCCCATATACGTTTCAATAATTGTTGAAGCATCCATTCCGTAGATATTCAATTCCTTATGCGTGTATTCCCCATTAATATATTCCAGTTTATACACAACATTGATATCATTTCCGTTTTCATCTTTTCTCGGTTCAACCGATGACATCACCAGCGGAGCATGTGTACTTACTATAAACTGAATCTTTGGAAATGTATCTTGCAATGCTTTCAGCACACGGACTTGCAAAGCCGGATGCAGATGTTCATCTATCTCATCAATGATAACAGTACCGTGTGTATGTTTGTAACACTGGTCGCCAAACATAGATTTGTTGAGCAAAGCACAACGGAAAGCAATATCCATCACAATATTCACCAAACGACGATAACCGTCAGACAGCAATGCGGATTCTGATTCGCGTCCGTCAACAAATTTGAAATATACCTTGCCTTCATTATGACGTATATCCATATCATTGATGATATTACACCCAGTAGGGCCTAATGCATCAATAATGGCGTTTCTTACGGAATTTATTTCCTCTTCTCCTTTTTGTGCACCCTTTAACACGAGAAGCCGTTTTATCCAGCATTCAAACAACCCTTTGCAATCGTAACATTCATAATAACCAAATGAAGGCTTGTGGCTATATTTTTTGAATTTGTTTTTATCAAACTTGCGTACTGAATGAATATCTTCAGTCGTAAAGCATGCATAAACAGGTAGCGAGTTGATTTGCACAATACTTTTATCTTCTTGTATTACATGTGAAAAAAGTTCAAATGCAGCGGCATAATCTTTTAACGACTTTAAACCTGTTGTACGATTGCGAGAGTTCTTTTTCGATTTTTTTTCTATCTTCAACTCAATATTCGGATTTAAGGAAAAAGGATTTCCAAATTGTGTTTGTATAGTGGGGTAATCTTGTTCATTTGGATGAAATATAATTTCAATGGGTGATTCTGTGATTCCAATTTCACGGAAATCATTGTCTTCCGCACTTTTCCATACCGTGTTTTCATCGCTGTAGCCTGAGAAAAAAGCGTTCGTAACCAGATTGCATGCACGCAGCAATGATGTCTTACCAACAGAGTTATCTCCTATCAGTAAATTTACTCCTCTACGAAATTCTATACTTTTTTCTTCGTAGCATCGGAAATTTTTTATTGTTATATCTTGCATAATACTTCAATATTAAATTTATACTTCTATTTCTCCACTCATCAGTTTGGGAAGCAGGCGGTCGCGGGCTTCGATAAGTAGTTTAATTTCACAAATTATAGTTCTTTGCCGATTAAATATCTCTGTAACAAGAGAAGTATATTTATCAATAATATTTTTTTCAGGAACAACAATCTCTGTTTCCTTTACTACTATTGCACTGATATTCTGTTGACCGGCTCCACGAGCTATCGAATTAAACTTATCTCGAAGTTCATATAATTTATAAAATAGCCATTGCCAAGAAACAAATTCATTTGGAATAAATCCTAAAGCTGCCTGATTACAACATGCCTCATGTACCAAAATACCTAATCTTCCTAAAGTTGGACTAGCATAAATGGCCATTAAGATTGTATTAGTAGGAAATATTTTCGCAGAAGAATTATTTAGACCTGTTTCAGTGATATATTCTTCTGTATCAATAATCCAAGTATCATTCAATTCTTTTGTTTTTACCCATTTTATATTACCATTATCCCAAAAACTTTTATTGTTTCTTGACGGAGTCCCTCCAGAAGTTATCAAACTACAAATATCATTAATTTGCTTCTTCTCCCATCCTTCCGGCACCCCATCCACAATCTTAGTATTCTCATGCCCTGGAAAACGTAAATCAACAAACCATTCTTTATAAAGACGCTGTGCTGATTCTTCCAATAACTTAATCTGTTTTTGGTAGTTTTCTATTAAGGTATCGTAACGGGAAAGGATTTCTGCTATACGATTCTGAATCGTAATAACAGGTATTTCAATATTGAACTCTTTTATAAGTTTAGCATTAAGATTTGGTTGTGCACCTCCATTCTTTAAAGATACTAATTTATCATATTTAGTACATAATAAATAATAGATATATTCATAATTTGCTATACTTTTATCAATAATTAAATTACAGCAAGCTTGATTTGTACATAATGGAATCTTATTGATTGCCACTCTTCCAGCAGTATCACCTTGTCCATACATTGCAATTATCACTGAATTCTTAGGAATAAGCTTAGCACTTGAGTTTTCTAAACCATTTTGTGATATTTTAAACTCTGTATCATATATTCTATTATAATTTACTTCTTTGGTTTTTAACCACGGTATTGTTGGAGGATTATAATAATCATTTCTGCTACTTAAAGGTGTTCCTCCAGAAGTAACATTAACGCAACAATCTCCCAACTTCACCTTCTTCCATTCACTCATACCTTTCCCTCCTTTCTTTCCTTCAAACTTACCACTTCCCAATATCCACTCTTATTACTACCCACACGCACAATCATTCCGGCTTTCCTCAACTCACCCAAACGACGTTTGATAGTTGCTTCCGATACGCCCAATAACGCTCCATATTCAGCATAATTCAGTTTATTATTCTTTAGAATAACCTGATACAAGCGTTCTGTTATCGGGTCAGATATATCATTTGTCGGGTCAGATACAGGTTTTATCAGGTCAGCAGCCTGTGACTTCTTATACGTTTCAATCTCTTTACTTATATTTCGGATATGTTCGTCGAACATAAATTCATAGAAAGGAAGAAGCGTTTCCTGTTCGCGTGCATCAATAAGCGACTGGATATATTCTGCCTTATCATCCTTGACTACTTTCGAAGGAATCAAACCGAATTCATATTGCAAATGGTTCATCACCAGCCTTGACATGCGTCCGTTTCCGTCTACCCAAGGATGAATGGTGACAAGCTGGTAATGAGCTTCAAAACTGAGCCTATATTTGGAGATTGCATCGTCTGTACTCAGCAGTTCCTTTCGCTGACTGTTTATATATCGACAAAACTCCTCCAATTTGGCAGGAACTTTCCGGAAATTCATATAGGAACTTCCTCCTACACCGGCTGTAACACCAAGCAAGCGCAACTCTCCCTTCGATGAGTCAAAACTACCGCTTGCTGTGTTATATTCTCCACCTGTGTTTTTCATCACCAAAGCAGATAAGCCTTTTAACATATCGACAGAAAAATCAGCATGCGCCTTGGCAAGCTTCATTGACTGTTCGTATGCCGCTTTCAAATCCAGATTCATCATCTGCTCCTGCAGGCTGCGGCCTTTTGCCGTGATACCTTCATCAAAAAGCAACTGGTTCTCTATTTCGGTAACCGTACTGCCCTCAATGGCTGTGGAATGGGTAATAAGGGAATACAGATAGAACTTGTTGTAGTCTATCTGTTCCGCAATGCCCAATGCCTTATATTCATCCAGCAGGGAAAGCAATGTTTCTGTCTTATAGTTCATGCTCATTTCAGCGTCTCCCAGTCGTTTAATATTTCCTTCATAAGCACATTTGCTTCTTCATGAAGTTTTGCCAGTTCCGCATGGATTTCATTCATACGTTCGTAAAAATCCACACCGTCGTCTTCTGCTTCCGGAACACCAACGTAGGCACCCGGTGTGAGCGAATAGTTCTTTTCCTCGATTTCGTCCAGAGTGGCAATCTTACAGAGCCCGGCAATGTCGTTATACTCGCCTTTACCGAATTTCCCGGTCAGCCATTCGTGTTCTCCTATAATCGTCAGAATTTTCTCAAGCACTTTGCAGAATTTATCTCCTGCCAGCCTCATGGATTTCAGTTCACGTTTTTTCAGCCTTTCTTCCGCCAACTTGACGCAACTCTTGGTTTGCTCTATCTGTCCGTTCAAGTTCTTGGATAATTCATCATAATTGTTCCACGGACTGCTAAGCCATGCCAATGAACTGTTGAACTGACAAGCAGTATCGCTGTCAAGGAGGGAAACAAATGGCAGAGCTTCTTCCGAAATAGAATTTACCGCCTCGCTTATATCATGATTATATTTTTCCAATAATGCCTGATATTTATCTGTTTCTCCACGGTAAAGATGGACGATTGCCTGTAAATTGAGCAGCTGCCATTCAGTCCATTCGTTCAGAGTGCGGTCAACAACTGTATAATATTTACGGGCATCTATAAAAAGCACCTTGTCGCGGTTTTCTTCCCGTTTAGCCTTGTCGAAAAACCACAGTGAACAAGGCAATGACAATGTGTAGAAAAAGTTGTTCCCTACGCTGACCATTACATCCACATGTCCGGTCTTTATCAGCTGTTCCCTGATGTCGCGGTCCTTGTTGGAACTGTCGGTAGCTGAACTTGCCATGACGAAGCCGGCACGTCCACGCTCATTAAGATAAGCGTAAAAATAATTAATCCAAAGATAATTGGCATTGCCCACCTCCTTGGTTTTGGCATTGACACCAGGCAGTCCGAAAGGAAGGCGTCCCGCACTGAAAGCCGACTCCGATTTTACCTTATCCACATTGAAAGGAGGATTGGCTATCACATAATCGCATTTGCCTGCGAGATTGAACGCATCATGATAGAACGAATTGGCTTCATCGCCAGACACAATACGTCCGTTAAGACCATGAACAGCCATATTCATCAAACAGAGTTGGGCGTTGTATTCCACTTTTTCCTGACCAAAGAATGTCATCTGCGTATTGGCGTTCATTCCTGCCGCATTTACAAAATCACCGGTCTGAACAAACATACCGCCCGAACCGCATGCAGGATCGAACATTACGCCTTGTTCCGGTTCCAACACATTGACCAGCATTTTCACCAAAGACTTTGGAGTAAAGAAAACCCCATCGTCGCTGGCTACAGCTTTCGCAAATTTTGAAAGAAAATATTCATAGATACGGCCGATTATGTCGCCGCCTATTTCATCAATTGTCTTATTGTTGAAAATACGAAGCAATTCACGAAGCAAATCATCAGCAAACATCGTATATGTCTTGGGCAATACACCTGTAAGCTGTTCGCTCTGCTCTTCCACCAGTTGCATTGCATTGTTTACGGCTTCACCCAATGAATTCACCGGCTGGCCGTCCTTGTTTCTCAGTCCGGCAGAAGTGATATTGTCCGGCAAATTGACAAGAAAATCAAACTGAGCTTCCCGAGGAAGATAAAGTGCGCTTTTTGCTTCAAAATCGCTTGGCTCAACAGGCATTACTCTTCCTCCGCGCGAAGGACGATCTTTCAATATCTCTGCTTCCACCAATTTATATCTGCTATAAGCATAACGGAGAAACAGCAAAGCCAAAACCGGCATGCAATACTGGTTACTTGTCAGTTTGCTGCCTTGTCTCAACAGGTCAGCCGATTCCCAAAGTTCTGCTTCAAGTTTTCGTATATTTATCATATATAATTTACTTTTTAATACTGTTCCTTTTCCTTTCTCAATTCACTTAACACCTTACCATTATAACTGAAATATTTAGGACCTTGATATGCACCCGATGTGTTCTGCTTTTCTTCTGGCAGGAAATTAGCTGTAAATGCAGAGAGGCTATACAGACGGCCATCATACTCAATTTTATCATCACTGGCAATTCTGACAGGCATTCGAAGTGGATCAAAAACAATCGTATCTCCTACATTCAAGCCAATCATATGAAACTTAAACGGAGGCTTTTGGGTCTTGCGTTGTTTTTCTTTAGATTCAGCCTCTATCTTCTTATCTTCATCTTTACTTTTGCTGACAACAGGCTTCCCATCAACATACACATATAGCTCGGCGTCATCTAGCAAATCTGCAATATCACGCATAATATCCAAAGCGACAGATGGAGCTATATTGAAAAACTCACGATTCTGTCTTATACGCAAATCTGTCAGACGATCAATCTGTTTATGTATCTGTCTCTCAACTTTAGCATATTTGGTTGTTTTGAGAGTTGCATAAATCTCAAAAGGTAAAGGCACAGCAGTATTATCAAGTTCTTTGCTTCTGACATCTACAGGACGTGAGCTTTTACCAATCTTGACCCAATCTTCTCTAAAACTCGGGTTTGTCAATATATATACATAACCTGTTTCATTTTCCATAATTACTCGGTTCTTAATAAATCATCAACCTTTACTTCCAAGCATTTAGCTATCTGAATCAACATTTCCACATTGGGCTGTGAAGTATTTGTCACCCATTTTGAAACAATTGCAGGGTCTTTTCCTAACTGTTCAGAAAGCCATTTATTAGTTTTACCTTTTTCGGCAAGAATAACTTTTATACGATTCAAAAGTTTACGTTCCATAACTATTACATTACTGTCACAAATATACTATTATATTTGAACATATAATAAATTATTGATGGTATAATTCAAAAAAATGACAGAATTGACATTTTCTTGAATTATGATGAACTTTATATATTGCGTTAATAGTGGAAAATGCCTTGACTTTACTACCGTATTCATATATACGTCTATTAAAGTAAAGTCAAATAAAGGGAAAAGAGAAAATAGTTTTATTTTTCCCTTTGTTCAGTAAAACAATATTCGCGAAACTCTCTTGCATTTAGTTGACATACTAGGCGAAAAACTCACGTATTATTTGTACCTTTGTAAGTAGATAGAAAACTGGTGAACTTCAGTTGGAAAATCTAGATTTTCTATAGTTCTAATTTTATGTTGAAGAATAAACGTAGGAACAGTAAATTCTGGTTCAAAAACAACCCATTATGGTCTAAAAAATACTTTTCTACCGTTTAAAATATAAGTTTTTGATTATCAATTATATCTACATGTTGCATCGAGAAATAAGAAATGGAAGCAACAAAAACGGGTGGTATAAATACCACCCGCACAAAAAGCCTTACTAATCATAGCCTGGCTTTGGTCAATAATTCTTTTTGTTTTTGCTGTCAAGGTTTCGGTTTCTTTTCATAGTTAGGGTTTTGATATGCACAAATGTAAACGATTATTTTAAAGTTTGCAAATCTTTATTGATTTTTCTTTTAATAATGACGTTTTTTGAATGAATTTCATTTTTATGACTATAATTGCACTTGCTTGTTGACTCTACCTTGCTTGTTGACTCTACCCTTCTTGATAATCTCTTGATAATCTCCTGCGAAATATATACTTTTGCATTGTCCTAATTAATGCGCTATGCCATGAATGTCAAAATAGAAGAAAGCTGGCGGAAACGCCTTCAGGAAGAATTTGATAAACCATACTTTGAGCAGCTAGTCACATTTGTCAAAAATGAATACAAAAAGGCCCATGTACTTCCTCCCGGACACCAGATATTCCATATTTTTAATACCTGTCCGTTCGAGAAAGTGAAAGTTGTTATCTTGGGACAAGATCCTTATCCTAATCCAGGACAATATTACGGAGTTTGCTTCTCCGTCCCGCAAGGAATTCCCATTCCGGGATCGTTAGCCAACATATTCAGGGAAATACATCAAGATTTAGGTAAACCAATCCCCACATCCGGCAACCTAGACCGTTGGGTAGAGCAGGGCGTATTTTCTATGAACTCGGTCCTGACCGTACGGGCTCACGAAACCGGCTCACATCGGAATATGGGCTGGGAAACTTTTACAGATGCAGTGATAAAAAAATTGAGTGATGAACGTGAGAATCTGGTATTCATGCTATGGGGAAGTTATGCAAAAGAGAAGATCGCTCTTATCGACACCCATAAACACTTGGTGCTGACAACTGTGCATCCATCTCCACGCTCTGCCGATCATGGTTTCTTCGGATGCAAACACTTCAGTAAGGCGAATGCTTTCCTCCAAAGCAAAGGTATTCAAGGAATCGACTGGTGAGAGGTACGAATCGTCCGACAGGCAGACAGGTTTTCATTATATTTCACCTTCCGTCTGAAGATACCAAGTCCATCCATTGATCTGAATCTGTATGGCCTGCCACAGGTCGGAAGAAGATTCCGCAAAGAAAAAGACAATCTTATGTTCGTCTTGACGATCGAGATATTCCTGCACCCCCCAATTATTCCCCTCCATAGCAGTCATGGCAAAGTAATCGATCAGGTTGATACTGAAAACTTTTCTCCCTGTCGTCTTATCAGTCACGACAAAGCGGCTTTGGCGATCTTCCATCAATCGCATCGTATTCAACTCTACCACGGCAGCAGAAGAATTCTTCTGTTCCATATAATAAGGGCGGAAACTCAGAATATCGTCATCCAGCAACGAATTGTCATAGGCCATGTATCCGTTCGATTCAATTATCTCATAGTTATAATTATTCATATCCAGCCCCCAAGATTTTCCCGAAACACTTCTTGTATCCTCTCCAGAATATCCCTGGAAAACGAACCGTACTTTGTTCGTATTCTTGATCAGGCTTATTACTTCAATCTGGTTCGTGGTTCCTGTAAAATCCACCCGATGACTTACGCCATGCCAGAGCGGTTCCAACTTCTTATCTATAATACAGGATTCTTCCCGCTTTAGCCGTAACCGCATATCTACCATATCATAGCCACTTCTGGGTGTAGTGACGTCGTACGACTCGTGTACACCCACCCATGCAAGAAACCGATACTGTCCGACGGGCAACTTCACTTCCATCAGGTAACTGCCCGTAGCCAACACATCGCCTTCTTCCGACTGCATAAACAGGAATTTCCCCTCTTTGTCAAAAACGTAAAGTTCCACTTTATCAACCTGGGTATGGAATGCATCCGTGAAAAGCATATTATAGTCGTATTTGAATTTGACATACAAACGGCATTCCGGCAAATCTTCGTCGAAGATATTGCACGAGGTCACGAACAAAGAACCAGTTACAAGGAAAAGGCTCAAACAGAAATAATGTATAAGATTTTTCAGTTCCATATATTTTTTGATTATGCTATTATTATATTAGTTTCATGCAAGAGAAACAAAAGTTCCATAGGCATGATACTTTTATTCCGTAGGCAGGGATTAGAGAACCGGAGCCGTCTTATAAGGAAAAGCACCGGGAGACAAACTCCCGATGCTTCAAAGGGAACGGTAGCCATTGCAGAATTAAAATTCTTCAACTTGCTTATACCAGGTCCAAGGGTTCACATTAATCTGTATGGACAACCATTTTTCATCTTCCTCATCCGGTTCGTCCGTTCCAGGGTCCGGAATGATCGGATATCCCGGATTATTGAACTTGCTGACTACGATATCATAAACAGAGTTACGGACTACTCCGAATTCACCTAATTCGTTAACGGCCGCATCAGTATCGTCATGTTTGATAATCGCTTTGTAGTAGCAGACAGCTCCTGCATAATAGGTGAGACTTCCTACCGTTTTTGCCCGTTCCGTGTCAGACTTTCCGAGGATAGCCGCCTTTTTGTTGCGGAAATCGTTCATTGTCGCAGGAATACCTGCCTTGTCGTCAGGAAGAACCACTTCACCGATGCCGATACCTTCTGTGCCCAGATATTTATTGAATGCGCTGGTCAATGCCGTTGAAATCAATAAAGGTTCCGGCTGGTTGAACTTATAGGTCAGCTCTGCTTCAATCCAACTCATCAAAGTCGTGAACGTATAATAGCCACCGTTGATAAGCATCCAGTCTCCTTTTTCATCCTGGTCCGTAGAGGCGGTAGCCGTTCCCGGCATTTTATATTCATTCGGGATGAATTTGGCTTTGAATAAGACATGCGTGGTATAAGCATGCATATTGCTCGCTGCATCCTGCGTATTTTCAAGACAATATTTACTTGTACCAGATGCCAACCAGTTACCATCTCCCGGATCAGCGGCCACATACGTGTAGTCTGTACCTACGTTATGGGAGGCGAAATTGGGATCTTTCCGGTAAGAACCTTTCCTATATTGGTCGAAAGGCGCACGGAATCCACCTCCGTTCGTTTCATACCAAGTTGCAAGCCGCTCGGAAACAGGAAAATATTTCTTATTTGTCACATTCAACAGCCATCCACCATTATCGAGATTAATAGTGGCGGAAGATTCGGTATTCGCATTGATCGCTACACGGACCTTTGCCACCACACGGTCGATATTAACAGATAACGGACTCGTTGTGGCTGCCTGTGAAGTCTTATAAAGCACTAAGTCCGTATCATCACCGTTACTCAGGGAAGGTTCCAGATGCCCTTTGGCATTTGTCATCATAAAACCATTTGTAGAAGAGATAAGACCTGCTTCTTCTGCAATCTCCGCATTGATTACACTGTATGCCTTACTGACAGTCGTGATTTTATCCGGAAACTTCGCAGAAGGATTAGCTACCAACAGGATGCGCTTGGAAGTGGCCGGAATCTTGAATGCCGTACCGGCGGTTCCTGTCGGCTGTCCGGTACTGCTCAGTCCGGCTTCATCATTTGTCAACTCGATATCGGCCGTAACTACCGGGTCCGCATCTTTTGTAAAGAAGATGGCTCTGACCGTCTTTATTTCCGATTCAGGTTCGGTTCCATTTTCAAAATCCGGATTGTTCAAAGCACGCGTAACAGGTGTAGATGGAGTGATCACCTTCAATGCCACCCAGGCTTCGCCTGTCGGATCCGTCACGATATCGCTGTTTCCACTCGAGCCGATGTCGTCATTACTGCACGCAGACAATATCATTGCCGCCAATGCAAACATACCAAAATACTTCTTTTTCATTTTTCTACAATTAAACCGTTATTAACTTATTTATTTATCCCTTTTCCATCCTATTAATTGCTTGCAATTCCTGATTGGGTAATTTCTATTTTAATTCGCCTTGTCGCATTACCATTTGCTGATGAACCATGTTCACCGATGGTGGTCAAGTACACAAGCCCTTTTCTTGCCGAACCTCCATTAGGCAATATTTCCATATATATGACTCCATCATCTACCGTTATACGATCCGTATCGTTCCGGTCACTATCCGGGATGGAAGGACGTAATTTGATCCAGTTCTTCGGATTGTCCGTTCCATCTTCCACATAAGCAGACAGGCAGTAATAGTTTATTTCACCGATTTCCGGATTCATGTTGTTTGTCGGCATATACCGCAGAGTCATTCCAGCGGCAGGTATCGCATTTCTCTGCCTTATGTGAACCTGCTTTTCCAAGTTTCCGAGCTTTAGTGTGATATATGCATTCTTTCTATCCTCGTAGCCGGGAGCCGGACCTTTCATGCCTTCTTCATACCATTGCAACCCGGCAGACACATTCACTCCGACCGCCGTTATACGCGGAGAGACATTATTATCGACGATCGGGATCTTTCCATCGGCAGGATATGCCAAGCGGAAGACACCTTCGGCAACCTCTTGTGCGTTGTCCGTCACACTTCTAGCATCCGGAAAATTGACCTTACAATCTGTAACCAGTCTAAACGCCTCATGATCGGCCATCTCATCCGCGTAGACTATAAAGACCGAATTACTGACTCCCAAGTAATAGTCGTTGTTGGCCGTGATTTCATAAGAATCGCTGTCATCTATCAAAATCATGAAATCAATGTCCGTGTTGGAGGCTTTAGAGGCTTTGGCATCCGCCACACTATCGTAGCCCGGACCTTTCACCGTTACGATCGTAAACGTATAAGCACGATTCCGCAATATTTTAACCGGTTGCAGAAGCTGGTCCACAATTGCCATTTTATAGTAATACTCACGTCCGCCATATTTTCCTTGAATAATCATATATGAGCCGGCCAAGATGCTCGATTCATATAGATATACCGGCGTTTTCTCCGTACTTTGTCCCTCATCCGTCCATTCGGCCGTAACCAATGGAGCCGAATAGGCAGCGTCATTCCGGTACTCCGTCAAGTTGGATGTGTTATCCATTATAGAGCCTGTCAGATTGTGTAACAACCCTTGCCGGGGGACATTTACAACCGCGGAAACTCCTTTCAATTCAAAATTAGGCGCCTTATTCGTGATCACCATTTTAGCAACCGCACGTACAAGTTGCAGCGAACTTTTGTCTGTGTTTTCTATTTTTGTCGTGTTATCTATCTTATCTACCGTCAGCAGATAGCTCATTGGGATAAGTTCACCTGCGCCGCTATAAGGGATAACCGTACAGGACGGAGCGTTCAATGGCTCGGTCAGTAAACGGGAACAGATATCAGACAAAGTCGTTACCTCCGGGGTCATATTCAATCGGAAATTTTCTGATGTAAACGAATATGCAGTGACGGCATCGCCATAATAAAAAAACTGTTGTGGGTTTGCCAATATCAGCAACCGATAGTTACTGCCGGCAGGCTGCCTTGTCAATATCACGTATCTCTTTCCTGCCAGTTCGAAAGCCTGTGCCGCTTCTATAAAAGTCGCATTCGCATCATTGCCTTTGAAAACGAGAACCCAGGGAGCCATGCCGACCGTATTCTCATCCTCCAGTCCCTTTGTCAAAGGAAGAGGATAGGTATTCGCCCTGGCGAAAATCTCCACCCTCACTTTCCCGTCCGAACTATTCCCTTCTTCCGGCTGTCCCGATAAGAATACTTCGGATTCGCAGCCCGACATAAGCAACAGCAGTGCCGGACAAAGCAAATAAACCATATGTGTCAATATTTTTATCATCTCCTTACACAACGAATTGATAAACCGTAATGATTACTAATTGATTTCGGAGTCGTAGCCATATAATTGAGCTCCATACTCCACACGCTGCCATAAGGTGCGCCTTTCTCTTCTCCGTTTATTTCATTAGTCCATCCGGGAGCAGAAGAAGCAGCCCAGTAATATCCCGTCTCACTCACATACTCCAAGCTTCCATCAGAATGCCACCTTCTTCCCGCGGCTGGCAGAAAGAGCGATGCATCATTGTCTGCATTGAAAAACAGGTTTCCTCCAAAAGCAGCCCCAGTATTATCCAAAGAGACTCCTTTGTAATAACTGATTTCCTCTGTAACACCGTCTACCCTTGTGGTTCCATTCAACATTTCGGCGGTTTTAATGGGTCGCCTATCAAAAAAGCCGTCGGCATAGAATCCGTACTTCACTTCACCCAGTACCACAGGTATATACTTTTCAGTTCTGTAAGTCTCATCAGAAGGGGAATCGGTTGTCAAATGATTCCCGTCTCCTCTCATCGGATTGCGGAACAAAGACATTCTCCATTCCGACTGGTTGACCTCCGTATCGTTGAAACTGTTAACAGCTTTACGATCCAGTGGTCCGTCGGCCGGACGATAATATCCGGGAGGACATAGTTCGTAATAGTCCTTATATTTGGTTCCTGTCGCCGGGTTCCAATAGAAAGCCGTATTGAAACGCTTCATAGGCCACCCCGCGATCTCCCAAGTAGACTTGTTTACATTCGTCGGATGATATGCCCGTCGGGCCAGATCCGCATCTTCAACCGGCAATCCCCATTGGAAGAAAGCCCCTGCCTGTGTCGGATACTTGACAAAATCGACTTCATCCGCCAGATTGTTAAAATTAATCTGGTGCCATACAGCCTTTGTGCCCGGATCGTTCTTAAAAGCCTTTACCGTCAGATTAAACGGAGAGAACTTCCGTCCGAAAGAGCTTCCGGAACTTCCACTTCTCATCAGATAATCAGCAGCCTGTCCTTGACGGACGTGAATTGTTGTATGTACAAAAGATTCTCCATCTTTATAGCTGACATTCACGATGCCATACCTTGGTCTATCCGGATCGTGATTTTCCTCCCTCAATCCAATCCTAAAATAGATACGTCCTCTCCCACTGACCGAACTGCCATCTTCCGACTTGTACAGATTGGGAATCACCGGATATTTCTCAGGATCACCGGGGGAATCCGTCCCGATCTGGGGATCGAAACTCGGAGTGGAGCTTAAAACAATAAAATCCTTATACTTGTCAGGAACTTCGGCTGTCCATTCGTGCCAATAACTCCATCTTATCCCACTAATCACCCTTTCACCGATTTCATTATCCCGGTAAAAAGCTCCGACATAAGGGTTAGACCACGGATCGGAAATAGAGTTAGCAATAAACGGGTAGCGTATGCCCTCTTGTTTGACATGTACTGTAATCGTCCTTTTCAGCGGATTTACGGCAATGATATTTCCCTCTCCACCCTGATAATACTTTTCTGCTGCGACCAAAGTGATCTCATATGTCTCTTCACCAACCTCATTCGGGCGGTCCAGCAAAATATCCATATAGCCTGAGCCTGTATCCGGATTATACGAGATCCTTTCATCTGAATTCGGTTTCCACCATTGGCTGGACAAAGCATTGAAGACTGTATTTGTTTCCTGCTCTTCATTTGTGCGTACGACTCTAACCACCTCCGAAACTCTTACGACCGGCATATTCGACGAAAAAGAAATACGTGCTCCATTAAAATCGGTTATACTGACTTCGGTATGTGACACATTCAAGGTCCTATTACCGGAGATCTCCCACTCATTATCTGTTTTACCCCATTCGGTAGCTACAATATTCATTTCAAGGGATTCTCTTATAATCCCGGTTAGGTCAAGTTTCGTGTTATTAGGTAAGCTGTAGTCTACAGGATCAGAGGCAATCTTCAACTCACACGAAGGGTTGTATTTATCCTTCAGATTCACAGTAAACACTATCGCCTTATTCTTATCATCTTTCGTATCCAGTTCATTGGATGGCAAAATAATACGGGTTATTTTCTTTGCCCACGTTGCCCCTTCGACAGCCGGGATCGTATCAGAGAAATAGCTTTTATCACGTGTAAATGTCCGAGTGGTGCTCCGCTCTACTGGCGTACCGTTATAATTAGCCGTCAAAGGAACCAAATTTGGAATACCGCTGAACGTAACCCCCGTAAAGGCATCATCAAAATTATCCAAAGCAGCTACCGCCTCCAACACGACATCGACACGCACGGCCAACCTGTCTAAGGCTAACTGCAACAGAGAAGTCGTCGTTCCGTCTTCCAACCTGGCCCCCTGACCACTATCCAGGATCGTGACATTCTTGATTTCCTGTATCATCGGAATGATCCGCTCGGAAGTAAAGTAACTTTCAGGGAAAGCGATGTTATTCAGATCATCGTAACGCGAGATGGCCGACAGCCGGCCTTCGATAGAAGTATCGGTTACCGGTTCATTGGCCAGAAAGACAAAGTCATAGCTGCCTACCGTAACCGGATGCCGTATAATATCATTCTGTGAAGCCTTATAGCGTATATTCGTTATACAATTGCCAGTTGAAGGATCAAAAGTCAGAACACGAAGCGTCCGAATGACATAATCTTCCGGGCTTCCTGCATGTGTAGCACTCTGTACTCCCATTCCCTTGATAGAGATAAATGCCCCATCCGCATTACGCTCGACAAGAGTTTCATCTACACAAGAGGACAATACCGCCAGTAGTAAAACATAAATTATATTTTTATATACCATATACTCTGTTTCTGTAAATTAATATCCCTTCCGTTACCTATACAACAGGATATCCATCGTATAAATATTTTCAGTATTGCAAATTTCAGTAAATCAAATAGAATAGGAAAGGATATGTATTTCTGATACAGAAAACAGGAGCCATGAAGAATGACTAATAATGCTATTAAGTAAGAAGCACGTTGCTTTATATGCACAAGAAGGATAAATAAAGACTATATTTATATTATCCGTATAAAAAATAAAAACAAGTTTCGATAATCGCAAAAAAGCCGGTAGAGACACAGACATGTAGGACACGACCGTAATAACAAAGCGAAAGGTATATAAGAAAAAATGTCAGACGTGAATCAAAGCAGTCAAGGCAACCATTCGACAACACCTGTAACCGGATGCAACTTACGCCACTCTTCAAATTCGGCATACGTTCGTACTCCAGCCTGGATAACGGCCTGGTAATATTCTATCCCCATTATCTTTTCCGTTTCCGGAGTTTCGTATTTTAAATTCAAAATAGCATGTCGCGTATCCTCAGTCAGGACCGCCAAAATACGGTCAGCTACATTCTCGAAATAACCATCATAGCGGGAGCCTTCCTGAATATGGATCATATCGATCTGCCAAAGTTCTCCCTCCCCATCCTCGCACCATGCATGCCATTCGATGCAAGCCTCGACAGTATGCAGAAGATTGACACACTCTATCTTTTTGACTGATGTATTCGCGGCAAGTTCAGCCATTGCACGGAAACTGTCAGACAAACTGATCTCAGAGGTATAGACATGGAAATCTATGTCCCGATGCTTCATTAGTAGTCCAGTACGCAGAGAACCGACCAGATTCACTTTCGCCCCTATGCTTTCCCATATCGGAATGATGCGGGTTGCTTCTACTATCTTCCAGGCTTTTTGTTGATTCCGGTGTGCAATATCGAGAATGTCCATTTTCTATCCTTTTAAATAAATGCTGCAAAAGTATGAAAAAATCCGGACACATCACCCTGCCTGAACTACTGTGCGAGAGAGAATCTCAGACTAATACCATAGTTTGAGTTCGAAGTCGGATAAGAAGCACTCGATATCAGCGGTTCGTTGATCTGGATATCATAGAATGCACGAATCGTCAACGCACGGCTCAAACCGTAATCAGCCGAGAACGAGATTGTCTTTGCTATGTTACCACTGGTAGCCTGCGTCAACTGCGTGTCAATTTTGCGGATCAATGATTGCATTTTATTGTACGAAAAATCCAAACGAACGGTGAGGTCATTACTGAAATCACGTGTCTTCTTCATCTTCAACACCTTATTAAACTCAGCATATTTATAACCCAGACCGATCGTCACTTTCTTGGAAAGCGCTTCAACCAACTGGTAAGATGTCGTATTCAAACTCAAATTGCGAGTAGTCGAATAGTCCGCCCGAACCGTCACGTTATTTAACAGGGTAGCATCTGCACCCAACAAAGGACTAAATGCTTCGGTAAGGCTGACAGACGAAATCGAATAAGGGGACGACGGTGTCGGGTTGTCATTCAGGATCGACTGGATATATCCTAATCCGTCCTGTCCGGCATCCACCCAGTTTAAGAAGGAGGTAAAAGCACCTACCGCATAGGAACAACGATACTGATGACTTAACGTCACACTCTTGAAATACTTCTTGACAGCCGGAATCTTGATCAAACCGTCGTAAGTGATACGCCAGTTAGGCAACATACTCTTTAATGAAGGGAAAGCCGTCAAACCCACCTTCTTTGGATCCTTACCGGTATAAGCAGCCAGAAATGCAGGAATCAGAACATCCGCCGAATTCCGGTTGACGCCGTTCACATTATCGGTTCCCGGATTATAAGGCATTCCTCCCAAACCTTGATCATGGATAAAGCCCACATCCGGATATTTCAAGCCCGAATACTTGCTTTCGATACGCTGGGCGATGATCTCTCGGTTTGCCAACAATCTGTCAAAGGCTTTCGAAGAATAGTTGTTCATGGCATTTCCACTCCCCCCGAAGGCACTTCCCAATGCGATTGTCGTCATAGTAAAGTTACCTCCCATAATTTCCGGCATACCTTCATACATAAATTGTATTTCTGTATTACGCGTATCGTTACGAAGTGCCGTCAAATCAATCTTCAATCCTGTAATCGGTTCAAGATTTGCCCGTATATTCAAGTTCTTTGTACTGGTCATGATAGCTGCATTTACGTCTCTTTCAGTATCCGTAATCAGCCAACCTTTTTCATACGCCTCATCTATATAGCTGCGACGCACATCACCGAACGCAAAACCGATACCCGGAGAAAGACCAAATGAAGAATGTCCCTGACCAAAGATATCACCGATCTCCGGACGAAAACCGGGCAACATCATACCGGCAGAATTCGTAAACTGAATATTGAAACGGCGGACCATCATCAGAAAACGGGCACTATGTTCTACAGCCTTATAAAGGAAATCCTCTGTAGGAGCCGGTCCTGGTATGATTGTCAGTTTTAAACGTACCGTATCCTGGTTCAAAATCTTGACCTGTGCAAAGTTGATCGGCTTGAACTTTACTTTATAGACACGTCCGTCTGTCCTTCTAGCCGTGATTTGTACTTTCTTCGTAAACATTCCATGCTCGACAACAGTAGCACTGTCCGGATTCAGGACAATTTCTTTCTCCAACTTCGGCTTTTTCTTCTTCTCCGGCTTTTTAGCCGTAGCCCGAGTATTGTTGAACTTCTGGTTGATCTTCTTCAGATATTTGTTTTTGTTATAGAGGGATAACAAGTTCAAGTTCGCCTGCAAATCGAATTGGCGCTGGTTCTTGATCGTGTTACCCATCTCGATATCTTCGCTTACCGTTGCTCCACGGTCCCAGTTATAAGTAGCATTATAGCTCAAAGAGGCATTGGTCCAATCCAGAACCGGGATCAGTTGCAACGGTAACTGCCAGGTCGCCATAAACTGTTGGTCGTACTTCATCGGAGTACCTAAATCAGCGATGCTCTTCTTTACGGAATCTTTCCATAACTGATAACCATCCGGATTCAGTTCTTTATTTACCTGCACATACGGTTCTTCGATACGGGCATTCGTTCCGGAACTAAACGTTATGTTCAGGTTGTTCGTAAAAGCCCAATTCAAACTGAAAGCACGGTCCCAATAGAAATTCTGGCTGAATGTCACCGGGATATCGTTACTAACGCCTGTTGCTGCCCCTGTCAGGTCGCGCAATTTTATCTCATAATAATTACGCATCATAGCCGTCTGGAAATTGATAGACGGAGCTACATTAAACGCCAATTGCTTGGCATAGCGCGTATAGCCGTTGTTTTTCTTCAATAATTTATCAAACGGTTTGATCGGTTTGACATAAGGCACATAACTATAAGCGAAATTAGCGCGGTAATCTTTTGTCGTTTCATATTCTGTTTCCGGATTTTTCTTATCATTAATGCTGTACGAATATCCGAGCGTGAAGTTTGCCGGATCATAAGGCATCGGATTCTTACTCTTGATATTCACACGCACATTATTAAATGAAACGCTTTTGATAACCGTCCTGTCTTGCGAATAGTTACGGATCGAATCCTTCTCTGCTTTTGTTTCCGCCTTATCAATAGCATCCTTCAGTTTGACATCCTGATCCAGCGGATTGTATTTCGGATCATATGTTTCTTTCGAATAGGCATAATAGAACGGGATGCTGACTTGTGCCTTTTCCGGGAACAACTTACCCAATTCGATAGAAGTGGCCACGTTATACTGCTTAAAGTCTTCCATCCGGCGTTCATTCAAAGACTGGTCAAGAGCACCAAAACCAGCCGTTTCGATACGTCCGCCCACATTCACTGTTCCCAAATCGGAAAGTGCGACATTCAAATTCGCATTAGCAGCCCATCCACCTTCTTCATTGAAGTCGGTCAAGCGCAATTCGTTCACCCAAACTTCCCCACTCTTCAATTTATTACGCACATTACGTACACCGATCATAACAGTCTTCACTTCAGAAAGGCTTGGATTACCTTTAACACGAATCGTATTCCCTTCATTATCCGGGTCCCTACCTGAATAGATAGTCTGGAAAGACACCCCATTTGCCCCAGAACGCTTTTCCCGGTTACGCTCCAGCTTCAAGTCTGTCAGAATCTCCAGACGGAAGTTCAACATATTTTCTGCTGGCCAAACAATTTTCTGATGTTCCGAATTATTATAATTATACTCCCCATGCGGAGTTAACTTCAGCGGGACTTCATATTCATAATAGTTATTCTTATAGTCTGATCCCAAGCGGATAAAGACAGCAAGATCGCCATCCGCAAGATCATTTACATCCAATTTTGGAGCCTCGGCATGTGTAAACAATTGCAAACGCTTATACTGCCGCAAATCATAGTTTGTATTCTTATACACGGCACGTGCATCCTGAGCAGCAAGGTCCGTTATCTTTAATGAAAGCGCCTGTTCGTTCTCCTGACGGATCTGAGGCTGGCTCGGATCCAGTACACGGCTGACACCTGGAGGCAATGTATAGCTGACCGGATCCCTGTCACTGTTTTCCTCAATATTGACAGTTGAAACTTCTAATTTACCCTTTACCGCGGGCGGCATTTTCGGATCGGACAAATCCTGCTCATAGGATCGCCATTCGCCACGTACCAGTTGTAAAGTACCAAAACGCAATACGACCGATTCCTTAAATCCAGTCATATACATACGCATGAAACGAATCGTCTTGAAATCATTGATCGCCCCCACACGGCGCTGGTATTGCCTTACCGGAATCTTGAATTGATACCAGGTAACGGATTCTGTCGTACCATCCGCCAAACTTACTAATGAGGTACGTTTATCCGCAATAAAGTTTTCACCGACAACCGTATCCTGCGGAGTGATCCTGACTTTGTATTCGAAATATTTTTCATTTTTATTCAGAGTATTATCCTGATTGATGTCTTCTACATCAGGTACGGTCTTGGACGATGTGCTGTAGCGCTCGCCCGAATCGTTAATGTCTTTCGAGTTTCCTTCCGTTCCGTTGTAGCGTTTGTAACGTGTTAAGATATCCACCTCCTGAGAATCATAGTCTGAACCACGAAAATAGTGAAACTTGTCACCTGCCGGGTCAAAGAATGGAGACAGTTGCAACGGATCGTTCTCCATCTCGGTAAGAGTTGTTGCATTCAATTTCTGACGCAATTTATTCAGATAATCCTGATAGGCCGGATATTCTTTCTCTTCATCCGAAGATAAACCGTTCAAGCCGACATCCTGTAATAAACGTGCACCAGCCGTATTATCGAATGCATAAACCGTACTCTGCTGCTTGGGGACCTTACCCCAAACCGTATAATCGACTTTCGATGTATCTCCATCAATCGGTAATCCGTTCTCGAAGAACTTCTTTTCATCCTTCAATATATCTTCCGATATCTCACCCAAATTAAAATACAGGTCACCACCTGCAGTCTGACGGTCATAGATAAACGGATCAAGCATCCAGAATTCGATATATTCGACATTCGCCGTCTCGAAGTCACTTTGGTCTATCTTACGCATCATACCGCCAAAACGCTTTTCCGGGTTCTGCAATGTTCCATCTGGATTAATATTATCGGCATCCAGGTTATATGGGCCGCGTTCCTGAGGATAGTAAGCCATGTTCAGAACTGTCAGCGTGTTACTTTCACTCATGCTTTGCTGCCGTTGCGGAAACAACTCCCTTGTCTCAATAGCACGGACATAATGGTTGGACAAATCTTTTGTCGTGATATACTTTGGACGCAAAGAAGAATTTTTACGTGTGAACAATCCGTCGATTGTGTACCAGGCTAATAAAGCACGGCTTTTCCCATAATCGATATTATTGGTCAGTCCGGCTTCCGGAAATAGTTGGGGTGTACCGTCGTCATAAGGCACACTGGACAACTGCCAAGGATAAGGATCAGAAAGATCGAAATTACTCTGTGTTGACTCAAAATCATCCAAATACGAATATCCACCTGTATTCTTGTTTTCGTAATGTCCGGCAATCAAATGAGCGAACTCCGCATTAAAAGATATCTGGCTGGGTTTGCTCAGGTTCAGCAACGGCAGCTTGTCGAATACATTGGTAAGCCACTGACTTTCCCCCTTATAAGACATATTGACCCCCCAAAGTGTATTTTTGATCGCCTCGTCACCCATCGTCGTTTTAGTGGTCAACGGCATTTCAGACATATGCATGATAGTAGCACCTAGCATCAGATTCGGATTGAACTGATAGTTCAAGTCCAATCCCATCATGGTCTTACGCTGCATATTATAGGCTGTTTGGTTTTCCAACGAGACGCTGACCGGAGTACCTGCAGAAATAATACTTTCATTTAGGATAGTCACCACACCGGAAGTATAATCGACGGTATAGTCCACATTTTCGGTCAATATCGCTCCACCAGCCGTAACCTTGACTGAACCTCGTGCTACATTGGAAGCCCCTAATTGTATCTCGGCACCCGAAGAGGCCTTGTATTCTCCTTCCAGTTTGAATTTGTTCTTTTCCGCAATCTGCCGGGCAACAGTCAATGTCGAGTCATAGAGTTCCTGGAACACATACTTATCGGCAATCGCATCATTATTAATCTTTTTACGCAGATAAGAGCCGAACGGTTCCACACTCGGAAAGATGATCTTCCCATTATCGGCCAGGACAGTCACTCCTTCAATAAAGTCATATATACCATCCGGATGCGGTTGATTATTGGAATCATAACTATCCAGGTTCAGCACCCGTAACAAGATTTGATTGGCAATCGCTCCTTCCGGCAAATAGTTGACATATGTACCGGTCGTATCGCTCTGGTACATGATATTCAGCTTGAATTTCTCCTTTTGGACAGAATAAGCTCCTAACGAATAAATGTTTTTCATCATCAGGTCCCAGAAAGGCATATCGGGAGACATGGTAATTCCTTTCAGCAACTTCACATACAGGCAAGAGGCAGCCGAAGAAGGATTGTCAGTCGAAAACTCACCAACCTGGTAAGTCTTTCCATCCGAATAGGTATAATTATAAGCGACAGCCAATACCTCATCCGCCTGCAACTGTGTTTTTAGCGAGATATATCCCAATTTGGTATTAACCGTATACTCGGACGCATCCAGCAAGCGGGCGCTTTCCACTTCTTCATACTCCGTACCGTTGACGAAAGTCCCTCCCAGCGCCTGACTTACCGTACTGATATCACGAGCACCAGAAAATTGCTGGTTAAGGGTATTATATAATGTGTTCGTATTATTATAAGGGATAGATAACGCCCCCGAAGGAGAAACGACCGCCGTATTCGATATATTAGCATGCTCGGCCAGATCGGCAAAAGCGACCACATTACGCGCCTGGTCATAAGTAGCCCGTTTGTTTGTCACCCAAACTTCCACCTTGCTAATCGTGACGGGAGAAGAAATCGTATTCAAGTTCTTCACCGCCTCATCATAACGGTCACGGAAATAGTGCGACAGAAAAAAGTGGCGATTCTCGTCATATTGGTCAATCGTCAATTCGAAAGGTTTTGTTTGCACGCCCCCTTTAGAACTGACCGTTTTTGATTCCGACTCCTGTTGTGCAAACAACGCATTGACTCGCAATTTCCCGAACTGGAGATCCGCTTTCATACCGAACAGAGCTGCTCCCCCGTTGATCAAGGAGTTACTGGTCGTCATACTCACGTTTCCGGCTTCCAGCGACTTAATAATTTCGTCTTCCTCCCCAGTATAAGCTAATTTCAATTTTTTGGAGTCAAAATCGAAAGAGGTTTCGGTATTATAGTTCATATCAAAATTCACTTTGCTGCCGACCGATGCCTGCACATTCAATTGGACATTCTCGTCGAAATTAAAGAAGGTGCGGTTACGAGCACGTTCCGGCAGAGACGGATTTTTGGTTTTATTCTGCTTCAAACCTAACTCCACTTCAGCCGATCCTTGCGTCTTCACCCGAACACCACCCGGTCCGAAGATACGCTCCGCCGCCCCAATATTGAACTGCATATCTGCTAAGTTGAACTGTTTATTAGCCGCTTTTTGAAATTCTTCCTCGTTTTTCTGGCGATAATAAGATTGAACAGATTTTTGGAAACTATAATCCTGGTATTCTTCGGGAGTCAACGAAATAGGGGTAGTCAGGTCGACATCACCTAATTTGGTACGAACCACATACGTCCCGGTTCTGATATCGTATTCGACCACTGATTTCACGTTATCCGGCGTCTTCAAGTCAGCAGGCGACTGCTTGGTCAGATCCTGATATTCTTCAGGAACTGTCTTGGCTACCGGAAAACGGGTGCGCACCTTCGGCACTGTATCATCCGGTACGACCAGCAATTCAGTATCAGGCAACGACATTGCGTAGGCCAGGAAATCCGTATTCATAGAATACAGACCTGCACCAAACAGTAGAATTATTATCCAAAGTATAAATTTTAGTGTTCTTCTCATGTTAATTGTCAATTGTCTATAGTCAATTGTCAATTGCTTAAAGCATTCTTAGAGCAGTTTTGATCACTTGCTCGACAGCAAGTGAGGGAGAACCTTTGAGAATCGTATGGACCGCCTTTTGTGAAGCGGCTTTCTGGAATCCCAACATGACCAGTGCAGCGACAGCTTCTTCCGCCACGGCATTATTCGACGCGGGAGTTTTGGGTGTGCTTACAGTTGTAAGTCCTTCGACCGCTTTCACCTTGTTCTTAAGATCCACAAGGATACGCTGAGCTGTTTTTGTTCCTATTCCTTTGACTGCAACTAGGGAATTTTCGTCTTTGTCGGCTATCGCCCGTACTAGTTCGGATGGTGACAGGGAAGAAAGGATCATCCGTGCCGTGTTAGGGCCTACCCCTGGCACGGTGGTCAGCATCAAAAACAGTTCGCGTTCTTCTATCCCGGCAAAGCCAAAAAGTACGTGGGCATCTTCTCGTATGATCTCGTAGACGTAGACCTTACCATCTGCCTTTCCATTATAAAAAGTATATGTATTCAGGGAAATATTCAGTTCGTAGCCGATTCCGGCACATTCCAGCACCATCCTGGCTGGAGTCAGTTCGACGATTTCTCCCTTAATATATTCGATCATGTTCTTCTTTGTTTGGGTAATTCGTATCAATTATAACGCAAAATTACAGAAAAGCGTATATATGACGACAAAAAAACTTTGATACGGTTACTGTTTTAATAATCTGAGAGCATTTCAAAGATTGTTCTGTCGGCTACAAAGCTCACTCTTTACAAACGAGATTATTACGTTTTGTTGCACAAGTATGGTTATACAAAATAAGTAATATTTAGAAATGCAATAAAAAACAGAATGACGATAATTAAACGTAA